>JABAOH010003688.1_pt1 | contig 31664 bp, 22 predicted proteins | sample 7062181 | NCBI WGS metagenome assembly JABAOH01 (sample SAMN14538630, study PRJNA623070) | marine sediment metagenome | biome: marine biome [ENVO:00000428]; feature: marine pelagic biome [ENVO:01000023]; material: deep marine sediment [ENVO:00002113]; isolation source: pool of 5 deep marine...
GTAATCATAACCAGCCAGACGGCACCGTAGGCCCAACGCACTTTAAGCTCCGGCATATATTCGAAATTCATTCCGTAAATCCCCGCCACGAAAGTAAGCGGAATAAATAAAGTGGCAATAATCGTCAGCACCTTCATAACGGCATTCATTTTATTGCTGAGACTGGATAGATATATGTCGAGTAATCCCGAAACCATGTCGCGGAAACTTTCGATAGTATCTATAATCTGTATGGTATGGTCATAGACGTCACGTAGATAGACGTCCGTGGTTTCTTTGATAAGCGAAGATTCACTCTTTTGTATTCCTCCTATTAGTTCTCTTAAAGGCCATATCGATTTTCGCAGCGATATCATTTGCCTTTTAAGCGAGTGAATCTGCTGGACGGTCTTTTCCGTCGGGTCGCCGATAACCTCTTCTTCCATAGACTCAATCTTCTCACCGAGTTTTTCGAGGATGGCGAAGTAGTTATCGACTACCGCGTCTAACAAAGCATAGGCCAGGTAGTCAGGTCCCATTTTCCGGATGCGTCCTTTTGCGTTCCTTATCCTGTCTCTTATATTCTCAAAAACATCTCCGATGCGTTCCTGAAAAGATATGACATAGTTTGGCCCCAATATCAGGCTGACCTGCTCGACTTCGATAGACTGGTTCTCCTCACTAAAGCTTAGCATCTTGAGCACGATAAAAATGTATTTTTCATAATCCTCGAACTTCGGCCGCTGGCCCGTGCTTAGGATATCTTCAAGAACAAGGGGATGAAGCTCGAATCCTTTGCCGAGCTTTTCAAGTAATTCAATATCATGGAGGCCGTCGATGTTTATCCAGCTAACCGTAGGGGTGTCCTTGAGTTTTAGACATTCCTCGATCTTTGTAACCTGTTTTTCCTGAAAGCTCTGCTCATCATAGTCGATGAAGGTAATCCGCACCGTCTCAACCTTCTTTTCACCGACATAAACCAGCGTCCCCGGGGGCAAACCGGCCTTACTCGAGCGTTTTTTGGTTGTTCTTTTTTTTACTGCCATTTTTATTACCTCCAATAGTTCTGACTAAAGTAAAAGGAAAACTAACCATTTGCCGCAGGCCCTCTACGGAAGAAAGTGTTCGTACCTGGCTTCTAACCTCGGTAAGAAGCTCTCCAAATACAACTTTTCCTTCAACTTCTCCGACTTCTTTTATCATAGACAAACGATGAATTGAGTATAATCCAATTATAAACGCAATCGCAAAGAAAAAGTCCCACTGCTGCAGATTCAGAGTTGGCAGGCTGAACTCTCCCGCGGGGCTCTTATAATTAAGTACCCAGTCTAATTGTCGGTTTGCAAAGAAGTCCGCGAACTTACCGCCTAAAATCGGGGCAATTCCCGCCGCTATTGAGTTGACAATAGTATTGGCTGCAAGATAGGATGTTGCCTGTCCCTCCGGGGCCAGTTTCATGCTGATATTGCCGGAGGCTAAAGATACACCTGCGGAGGAAAGGCCTATTACAGCGTGTATAATTATCAACAACGGAATGGTTAGAAAGTACTTTTCAGGCATTGTGGTAAATGTCCAGGCCAGAATCGAAAGTATAAATAAAGGCCCACAGATGGCAAGTACCGATTTGTTGCTGAAACTGTCTGTAAATTTGCCCCAGATTCTAAGGAAAGTGAAATTCAGCACCTGGCTGAGAATGGAAAGACCGATGATGAATGACATACTCAGCCCTAATCTTTTGAGCATATAAACCATAAAGAAAGGTGCAGCCAGATTTACCGCAAAATTCCAGGAGCACATAAAAACAATAAGCTTTCGAAAATTCTCATCTTTAAACGGTCTGGAAAGCAGCTTCAAAATACTGGATTTCTCCCCAACAGCGGGCATACGTTTCTCGGGTGTTTTATATAAATAATAAAGCCCGAGGGCCCCGGCCGCAAAGCCAGCTAAAAACAGAATTGAATAACCGTGTACCTCATATTCGGCAAACAGCTTTTTCCAAAGGTCCAAATATACCGCTGCAAGTACACTCAACGCAATTCCCACACCTGTGGCGATTCTCATTCTTTTCGAGAAGAATGCTCCCAATATGTTTTGTGGTATGAGGTCCCGCATCCACGAATTCCAGCCGCAGCCGGAAACGGCCCCAAGTGCCGAAGCCGCTATCATTGATACCAGCAAAACAGCAAGGCCGATTTTGGCCCCGAATAAGAAGGGACTCAGGGCAATAAACAGCCAGCAAAGCCTGCTTAGTCCCGCCGTGATAACGACAATCGCACGCCTGTTACGTATCTTTTCAACAAGAAAAATCGAAGGCAATTGAAGCAATTGAGCTAACGGCCCGATGGCTGCCAACAAGCCAATAACCAGATTGGACGCCCCAAGTTTTACGGCAAAAGCAACTAAAAAAGCGCCACCGGTTAATATCCCCATCGACTGCGATGCGATTCCGTCCTTGATAACATAACTAAGACCCGATTGAACTTGCTCGTCACTGAGAGTTTCTTCTGTTTTAAACCACATAGTAGAACCTCCTTTCTCTGTGCTCACCGGCTGTAATTCCGTTGCCGCACTTATTATACCGTAACCAGGAATTGGAAATCAAAAATTATTTAGGACTGGAATTGTAAATAGAAAAATCTCTTCTTTGTCAAACTCCACACTCAAAAAGTCAGGTATTGTTTGGCTTTTTTCAGCCTGACGCCTACCTTCCCCACGTCTTCGATATGCCTTATAGTTCCGGATTTCCGCTGCTCTAAAATACGGTTGACAGTTACCGGCCCAAGCCCGGGCACCCTCAAAAGCGCAAACTTTGATGCCCGATTTATATTTATAGGAAACACTTCAGGATGTCTCATCGCCCACGCCTCTTTCGGGTCAATAGTCAAAGACAAATTTTCATTCTTCTCGAAGACAATGTCTGATTCCTTGAAGCCGTATTTGCGAAGCAGAAAATCCACCTGATACAGCCGATGTTCCCGCATAAGAATATCCGTTGGCTTTTCCTGGCTGGCTTGTTCACCGTCTATAGACTCGTCACCCAGCCCCTTTTGATAAGCGCTGAAATATACTCTGTGCATCTTCAGCCGTTCATACAGCCCGTACATATACTTCACGATTTCCGCATCCGGTTCCCCGGCGGCCCCCACGATAAACTGTGTTGTCTGCTTGACCCTTTGGTATCTCGAACCGCGTCCCGTCAACCTGCTGATAAGCTTTATTGGCTCAATAATATCCTGAATATACCTTTTCTTCTTTGTTACTTTCTCCAGTCTCTTTTCGCCCGGAGTTTCAATATTCAGTGAGACTGCGCTGGCCAATGAAACCGCCTCTTCTATAGCCGCATCGCTCGCCCCCGGAATAATCTTTAAATGAATGTATCCTCTAAAGCCGTGCTTTTTTCGCAGTAATCTTGCAACGCCGTTGAGTCTGTCCATTGTCGCATCAGCCGAGCCTAAGACGCCCGAACTTAGAAACAGCCCAAAGACCTTTCGCTGATTATAATAATCCAGAAATACCTTTGCCGTCTCCTCCGGCCTAAGACTGCACCGGCGAACGTCCATTTGCTCTCGAAGCGGACAGTACTTGCAGTCATTCGTGCACACATTTGAGAGCAGCGTCTTAAACAGGACACTCTTGCCCCCATTTGGAAGCGTTACCGGATATATCCATTTGCCGTCACTGCTGCGCTTTCGGCTTTCTTCCTTATTACAACTGCACGCACACGCCAAATCATACTGCGCATCAGTGCTGAGTATTTCCAATTTCTCCTGCGTATTAGGCTTGCAGATAATCCCGATCATATAGCCACCTTCCTTGTGCCTTTGATTAACTCCGATTATACATGGGATATCTAATCACTTTCTTGTGTATTTGTCAAACACCTTGATGACGGGCAAGGCATTCCCTTCATCATCGAACATGCCTCTTCTTTGAAGGCCGCCCATGACAGCAGGCTCCCACCAGAAAACGCCCTTGCCTCTATTGTTAGGAGTGTTCAGAACAACGCGATTCACCTCATCCAGAAACTGCCTCTGTCCTTCGGGAGTCTCCGGAAAAGGTGCCGGTTTGTTTCTGTATTCGGATGGCCTCCAGTTATATGCTACCTCCACTAAAATGATGTCCTTTTTATACTCATTGGCCATAAATATCATATTTTCCCGAAGGTCAAGCAGACTGCCGTGCCACCACGGGTAATAAGACTGCCCGATGATATCGTAGTCAATCCCGTACGAGTTCCACTTGTCGAAGAAAGCCTTCGTTCTTTTCTTATTGCCGCCTTTGTCGATATGAATCATAATTAGGGGACGTCGGGTATTACTCCGCCCCGCATCGACGCCGTTAATTCCGGCCTCCATCAGCTCGGCGAAGTTGTCCCATTTATCCGGCAGTTTGCCGTCCGGCCAGAGCATGCCGTTTATGATCTCATTACCAGGCTGAACCATGTCCGGCATAACACCGGCCTCTCGAAATGCGGTGATAGTGTCCCGGGTATATTCGAACACCGCCCGCACTAATTCCTCGTGTGATTTGCCCTCCCACGCCTTCGGAATGTACTGTTTACCCGGGTCGGCCCAGGTGTCGGAGTAGTGGTAGTTCAGCAAAAACTTGAACCCGAGCTTCTTAGCGTCCTGAGCGAGAGCGATGGTATAATCGAGATTATTCGGCAGACGCGTGGGCGTGTGGAACAGTCGTAAGCGAATCCAGTTATAGCCATGCTCTTTAAATATCTGCAGGCCCGGCTTCGCCTCGTCATTGTCCTTAAACACGGTACCTCTATCTTCAGCCTGCTTGAGAAAGGAAAGGTCGGCACCAATAGCATAATCCAAAGCGTTCACCGATTCGGCTATCCAAAGTTGTGATAAGAGAAAAAGCAAGGTAAACTGCAAAAACTTTTGAAATCCTTTTCCACTTTGCATAGTGTCACAGCTCCTTTCTCCATTCATTACTGTTTCGGAAACGGGGTTTGTTGTTCTTTTTTTCCGTAAAAGATACTACGTGATTATCCGGTCGAGTTTGCTAAGGGGGGTTCCTGACCCATAAATCTATTCCATCGTGCTTTTAACTTCCGTTCGGTCTTTGATTACGGAGGCGGCCGCTTTAATCATCCCCGCGATGTCGGAAAGATTCGAAGGGATTATAATCGAGTTGTTGGTCTTTGCAAGTTTGCCGAATTCGTTCAGGTCCTGTTTGGATACACTGTGACCTATAAATACCTCCTTGAGCCATTTCCGCAAAAACAACAACGATAATACCGAGGAGACTATGAATATTATTAATTGAGTATTTATCCCGATGTCCGTAATCAGACAGACAAGTGCTACTATCCAGGCCCCGACCCCGAAGAAAGCGATGATTAAACCGGGCAGCACAAACTCCATAATGAGCAGCACAAGCCCTATCAGGAACCATATTACTTCGGGCCTTAGAAAATCTTTAATCGTATCTATTTGCTCTCCTTTCACAAAAACCGGGAGGTTCTAAAATTGCTAAGCCGAAACCTCACTCTACGACCACAGCCGTGCCGTAAGCTAAAATCTCAGATGCGTTTTGCATTATCATTGATGTAGAAAAACTCACTTTTACCACCGCATTAGCTCCTAATTTCTGGGCGTCCTCTATCATCCTGTCGATCGCCTGCTCACGGGACTCAGCCATCATCTTGGTATAGTCGGTTATTTCACCTCCAACTATGTTGCGAAGTATCGCCATAATATCTCTGCCGATATGACGTGCACGAATCGTATTGCCTTTGACAAGTCCCAAATTTCTTATTATTGTTCTTCCCTCAATCTTATCTGTTGTGGATAAAAGCATTGTCTTATCTCCTTACATTTTTATAGCGGTCTCTTTGCCAGAAATAAAGTCTCTCGCGCAGCACCGAGACAAACAGAATCGCCAGCCCCACTATTAGCACAAGCAACCCAATTTTAAGAAGCATATCTATTGTTTCATCTTTGATGAGCTCTTCTATCAGTTTGAATCCGCCGTAGATTGTCAGCAAGATAGCGGCCACTGAAAAGACAATCCACCCAACGCTGCGCTCGATGCGGTTGTATATACCACTCCAGTAGTCCTGCCATATCCTGTCCTCAGGCTCAACCAGCGTCACTTCATCGGTGATTGCTTTAAGTTTTTTGAACTCCTCCAGTTCATCCTTACATTCGGAGCATCCGGCCAAATGCTCCTCGAATTGACGTTTCTGTTCGTCACTCAATTCATTGTCCAGGTAGCCCATCATCAGGTCTTTATAATCATGGCATGTCATTTATGCTACCTCCTTTCCCGGTACTCAATAATTCTTCCAGCTTCTTACGGGCATAGTACAACCTGCTCGTAACAGTGCCTTTATTACAATAAAGGGCCTCGGCGATTTGTTCGTATGACATATTCTGAAAGTGCCGCAATATAATCACCTCGCGATGCTTATCATCCAGCTTGCCGATTGCCTGCCACACTTTGTCTTTGAGCTCGTTTCTTCCGGCCACAACCTCCGGCGAAAAGTAATCCGTCGTAGCTGACGGCTCCGGACAATTCTCGCCATCGAGAGAGCTTGTTTGCCTGTACCTTCTTTTTCTTAGATGGCTGATACACAGATTTTTTAATATTTGGTAGAACCAGGGGAAGAACTTTCGGTCGGGCTTGAGGTGTTTGATGTTCCGGTATGCTCGAATAAAGGCCTCCTGTGACAGGTCCATCGCATCTTCGCGATTGCCCACAAGACCCAGCGCGATAAAATATGCGTTTTTCATATACCTGTTCACAAAAACTTCAAACGCCTCTGGTGAGCCCCGCCGGCAACGCCGCATTGCTATTATTTCTTCCTGGCACAAGCTTGTCACTGGCTTTGGCTCCAAATTCAGACTCTTTCAACTTAAAAGAAGAATCCTTTACTCTGTTTCCACAGTAATATACACTCTAAACCCTGATTTTCTTCAAACTATTTTTCCATATTTTTTCACGCCCCATAATCACCCCATCTTCTTATGGATATTGCCCTTTGGTTTTCAATATTTGTTGTACGATACCGAAGGTTCGCTCATGGCGAATTCGTTACTCTCTGTTTACTCTTGGGGTATCCTCAACCGCGCAGAGCACTTCGGACATCGCCCGATTCTACCGGCATATTGAGTGGATATCTTAATTGACTGCCCGCACCGACACCTGAAGCGGATAAACTGCTCCGGCGCCTCCTTGGTTTTAGTTGCTTGACGTTCCTTAATCTTCCATTCCTGCTGCCGGTGTGCTAAATCCCCTTTGTCTATTGTTGGTTTGTCTTTTTTCTCCAGCCCCAGCAGCTTCAGTATCGACTTCTCGTCCCTTTCCATAACAATCACTTTTGTCTTCAGCATCAGGATCGCCAGCCCGACTCCGGCCAAAAAGCCACCAATGTGAGCAAAATAAGCTACTCCTCCTCCGCCGTGCAGTGCTCCCAGTATATCAAATGCAAACCACAATAAAATCATCCAGAAACCTCTGACACTGAACCACACTGGACGTTGTGGCAGGAAGATCCAACAGAAGAAACAGCTTATCAAATTCTCCGGAAAGAATACGAGATACATCCCCACCAAACTGTTTATCGCCCCGCTCGCTCCCATCGCTGGAGCATCGAAGAACAGCACATGGCTAATCGCCGCCGCCAGCCCAAGCCCAATATATACCGGCAGATAATACAAGTTGCCTATCTTCGAGCACACTGCATTGCCGAACAGCCACAGAAAAATCAAATTCCCTATTAGATGTAATGGCCCCGCGTGCAGCCACATATGGCCGAAAAGTCCCTTGATTGACCAGCCCTTCAGGATGTACTGCATTGTTATCGAGTGCTCTACATATTTCTCAGCGCCTGATACCTGGTTGCTGTATTGGAGGAGCTCGGCAACTTGAAATACAAATATTAGTATGACCACCGCAACAACCACCCAGTTTAGGAATGGCCGATAGTTGAATGGAACGTCAACACGATAAGGAAAAAAAATAAACATTCTCAGTGTTCCCCAAAGTCCGTTTACACTGTTTGAATTCACAAATCCGCTTTATCAAATCCTCCTGACAAAGAAAAAGATTCTCTTCCTCAACACGAGATACAAGCTTGTCACTGGCTTCGATTTCAAATGCAGACTCTTCACAGTTCAAAAGAAGAATCTTTACTCTTTTTCCACAGTAATATACACCCTAAACCCTGATTTTCTTCAAACTATTTTTTGATTTCCCGCTAAATTTATCTGGATATTTTTGTCGCTCTTTAGCCCCATAATATTTAAGAACCAATAGAAAAAGGGCCTATACCTATTTGGTATAGGCCCCGAATTGGTGCTAATCCATTTCCCTGTTGTCTGTCACTGTGGGCAGCTAATTGTCACTTGCGGCTATGGTTATATAGCCTAACGATGCAGACGAATATCATCGAAGTACGCCAAACCTGAACCGCCGGCCTGCGGATTCTTCTTGTCACCGAAACCAATGGCAATGGTATTGACATTGGTCAAATTCACACCCTGGTCTACAAACGCCTGAAGGTCGATATTCCACTGGGTCCAGGTGTCTATCAATGCCGCATTGGTATTATCGTGAAAGACCACTGCGCTGCCATTGAGGGCAACATACATCGGCTCAGGGTCGTTACTTGCCATAGCTACACCGATGGCCTCCTGCGTCCAGGTTGTTGGAGTAACCGTGCCGGTGGTCTGGACATTGGAGAATTCGGCCTTGCAGACTTCATCAGGATTGTGGCTAGTCAGTGCTAAGCCTATATAGACGTCCGAAGGCATTGATATCCTTTGCGGATTCCATGCCATCGCCTGCCAGCTAACACCATCGCTCGAGTAATAGCCATTGAAGTTGTCGGCGTCACGCTCTACTTTCACCCAGTAGGGTGCCGTGATTGCCATTTGCTCAGCCGTTGCTACTGGGGTATCGCTTGTGGCGCTTCCCGGAGTAAGCCTACCCTGGAATCTGCATCCGTTACCGGGCGTGATATACACAGCGGCGAATTTCGAGCCCGGCTCAAGGCTCTGACGAATCATCACGCCGCACTTGGCCCAGGAGTCCGTATTCTCGACGCTGAGCACCTGCGCTGAAATTGACCCGGCACCGGACAGTTGCTTATAGGCGTAGCGGAACTCATCGTACTGGTCCCAAATATCTACACCGGTGGCGGTCATTGTGTAGGTGCCGGCTGGCCCTTCTATGAAGGCTGCAGGACGACCCCTGAACCACAGCGACAGTACTCCAACGCCTTCTTCGGTCCAGTCACGCGGATAAGTTAATGTCAGCTCCGCCTCAGAATACCCGACACTATTGTCATAGAAAAGCGGCATCGACTGCTTGCCGCCGTGGACGATAGTTTGCTCGGCGAAAGGAGGATTTTCATAACCAACGATAGAGCCGTTCGTTGGGCTGTCATAGCCATCCAACCAGGCATTATATATTCTGTTGCTCTCGGGGTCTTCGGGTTCAAGGTCGTTGTAGGACTCAAAATCGTCCACGATGATATAGTCTAATATCGTAAAGCTCCAAACCCTGCCTTTGCTGATTGTCCCATCGGTATTAGACTCGTCAATTCGCCAGTAATAGGTCTGGCCCCATTCAACGCCTTCGGTGGGAGTATAGCTGGTCGTACCCTGTTGGCCTCGATATATCTCGGCTGTTGATGTGTCGGCATTGTCCACCGCGTCTTTATCGGTGCCGAAGTAAACATCGTGCTGAGCCGCAAAATCTCCCGGAGACCAGCTAACGGACCTGACCTCATTGATATTCGATTTTGACCCGTTAACCGGTTCTGGATTCCAGGCAAGACTTACGTCGCCTCTCATAATTATTGCAATCTCTTCAGGCGATAATACATAGTCGTACACCCGCACATCGTCTATCAGGCCGATGTAGAAACTCTGGTACGCATAAGGCCGGCCCAGCCGGACTCGGCCGGAAAGCACGAAATCGTTGCCGGTGTGAGAAGCCGATACCGGCGTGCCGCCGTCCACATATAGGTTCGCTACACCGTTGACCTCCCATGTAGCAGTAATATGGTGCCAGGCATCATCATTCACCGCTGATGCCTGGGGGTTGACATCATTGTCACCACCCTCGATGAAAAATTCGACTCCGCCGTCGCTCATCATATTGATGTGTAGTTCGTCTTGGTCGCCGAAACCATTGCCGCCAGTGCCTGATGAGCCGTAGAAAATCATGCCTGTTTCGGCCTGGGTTGTCTTAATCCACATACATATAGATCCTATGTCCGAGCCTATCAGGTCGGTTGACAGTTCAACGGAATTAGTGCCGTCTAACTCAAGGCCCTCGCCGTCAAAGCCATCTACCCGCTGAGGATAGCCTTGGAGCGTACCATGATTGCTATGACCTGAGTAGTCAAGAGTGGCATCGCCGAATCCCTCATCTAACTTCCACCAGCCAACAAGATTGGGATTGGTAATAGGTATATCAGGCGTTGTTCTAAAGCTCCAGACATCACCTGTATAAGTATTAGGAATAGCGAACTCATCGACACGCCAGTAATAAACCTTGTCGAATTCAAGGGTGCCGGGAGAATAAGTAGTATCTGAGATGGGGCCTTTGTAGGTCTCGGGCGTGCCGGCATTCACATCGTCAAAATTGTCGCCAAAGTACACATGGTGCAATTTCGAGCCTAAACCTGCAGACCAGCTAAGGGTTGTATTTGGGTCAATAAATTCAGTATCATCTGCGGGAATTGGGTCGTCAGCGGTCCTTGCGGGAATCGTAAAGCTCCAGAGGTCGCCTTTGTGTTTCGTCGTTCCGTCGGCCTCAACCTCATCGATCCGCCAGTAATATGTTGTACCCGTCACAAGGCCGTCTGGAAAAGGAAATCCGGGAAAACCGACAACATAAAATGCCTCAGCCTGATTGCCCTGGAACGTGTCTCCCGTGCCGTCGTTTACATCGTTAAAATTCTCACCGAAGTATATATCATGCGAGACGGCAGTCTCTCCGGCCGACCAGCTTAGACTCACCCAGGTATCCTCATACAGGGCACCATCGGCCGGGTCGGGCTTATAAGCCTTTAAGCGGATGCCTCGATGGCTTTCCTCAGGACCTGTTCCTGTCGGCCTGTAATCCGGGTTGGTGGTCAGAACGATTTTGTCAACAACCAGTCCGGACTCACGCATCCAGATGTTCAGAATGTGGACACCGATGCTGGGGACATTAAAAGTGGACGGCGGGTCGTCCATTGTACTGTTCGACCAGGTATAGTTGACGTTCCAGCCGCTCATTCGGTCACAAGTGTCTATTCCCTCTCCATCCAGACCTGCATGGCAGGAATCTGCATTGCCGTCCATTCCGTAAGCAAGAATCCAAATATAGTGCGTCCCGGTCTTTACGAAATTGACCTCAAAATCCAGCCTCGTACTGTTCTCCACATAACCCGTATTAAAGCTGCCGCCACCCCCCGGCGTCATTGGCAGTGACTTCATCGCACCGGCGCCGCTGAATCCGTCCGCTGGTGTGAATACTTCCGTTGATGTGGCAAATTCCCAGGAGTGGGGAGGGTTCGGGATGTTGTCATCGAAGTTCTCAGCTTCCACCGACACAATCCCGTCCGGACCAGGATCCTGCTGGAGAGGCTCTGCGTTTGCCGCGCTGCCGACAAGACTCAGCACCACAATAAAAGAAATCGAATAAATCATTTTTTTGCACATAATCATTTCCTCCTTCATAAAAATGTAGGTTGTTAATTGAAATGTAAATATCTACGCTACAAAGCACACAGCCCCAATGCCGACTCTGTGCCTCATATAACACACAGTAACTCCTCCTCTCTTCTGAAAATTGTAGAATTTCACACCTCAGAAGACCAAAACTCACACATTTAATCAATCTTATTTATACCAAATTATCTGCCTGAATATCAAGAAAAAACTCGTAAGAAACGATAACATAGCTCCAACGAGACAAGATTTAGGTGATTCTTTTTAACCCACTGGTTGGCTGTAATCTGCGTATTTTGATGATTAGGAATTGTTTTCGAAAACGATATCGGGGCCCCAACAAAGGCCACGATGCCGAAGTGTCGAATTTAGAATTTTCATAGGGTTATTAAAAATTCCTTCTCGACGGTTCTCTATAATGGATTGTTCTTCTATTTGATAGAAGCTATTACATCTACACCGTCAGGTTTTGTGCTATCATCTGACGTCTTTTCTTCCTGCGGTTTATCGTTCTTTGTTCACCTTGCGGAACCGGGTTATCATTAGAAGCTACCTCGAGCGCTTCAAGGGCTGTTGCGGCGAATAAATCGGCCTCCATTTCCAGCCAGAGTCCTTCGGCTCTATTGAAAAGACCTCCTGATACCATTATACGCATATTAGGCCAGGCGTTGACAGACTTAATTGTATCGATCAAGCGTCGTACACCAGGTGCCTGTTTTGGACCGGTACCATAAATTAGGAGAATATCGGGACTATATTCGTTTGTGTAAGAAAGGATATCGTCGTTTGTAAGTCCGCCGCCAAGAAATCTTACTTCCCATCCATTGCTCTCGAACAGGTCTGTCATCATTTGGGCACCGAGCTCCTGTAATTCGTCTGGTGCGCAACATACCGCTATTTTTTTATTCTTGCTGGGTCTGCGCGGCAGCTTATTTTGAAGCTGGTCCACAATAGTGCGGTTAACTCGAGTGGCTAAATGTTCCTGGATGGGTGTAATTCTGTCTGCACGCAGAAGTTTTTCGATTTCTACCATAACCGGCCAGATTATCTCGATATATACCGAATTAGCCGGTATCCCACTCTGAAGAGTTTCTTCTATAACGGCTCGACAAGCCTTTCTATCACCGCGCAATAAGGGTTCCAAATAGCGGGCTAAAATGCTTTGTTTTATCATTTTTTTTGTCTCCATTAAATCTTCTACATCGTCTATTATTCCCATATTAACATCGCAGCTTTTTATAATGCTTTATATGTTAAAATAGGCAATATATGCCAGCAGGCAGTATAAGTATCGGAGGATGGCGAGAAAAAACTTTAGTTAAAATAGGTAAGATAGACGAGCATGAACAGAATTCTCTATAGCACCATAATACTGTAAGTCCTATATTTAGCTTTATATATTGACAATATGAGTTTGTTTTAGAGGATAATAAATAGAAAGACCTTAAATTTTGGCTAAAAAATGGGTTATTGGAAGAAAGGGTTGTGTGCTTTTTCGTGGGCTATTGTGGTAATTGGGCCGTGACCGGGATAGACTTTTGTTTCGTCAGGCAGGGTAAAAAGTTTTTCCCTTATGCTATTTAATAATTGTTCTGTGCTGCCGCACGGAAAATCTGTTCGTCCGATCGAGTCGGCAAATAGCGTATCGTCTGTGAAAACAATCGACTCATCCTGTGAATACAAACAGATGCCACCCGGCGTATGGCCGGGGGTATGAAGCACGCTGAGCTTTACGCCGGCCTGCTCGATACAGCTTTGCTCTTCTACGGAGAAATCTGCCGGCTCAACGCTAAAGAAGCCTCCTGTCATAGTGGATAGATTAGTCTGGGGCTCTGAGAGCATTTCGGCATCGAGCTTATGGATATAGACCTTTATATCAGGAAAATGGCCCCGCAGTGCAGATACTCCTGCAATGTGGTCTATATGTCCGTGGGTAAGGACCAAAGCAATGGGAATTAATTTATTCTTCTCTAAAAACTTGATTAGCTTACCTGCCCCAAGGCCGGCGTCAACAATAAGACAGTCATTGGTGGATTCATTACTGCGAAGGACATAGCAATTGGTTTCATACATACCCAAAATTAAACGGTCGATTTTCATTGTCGGTATCCTTTTTGTCATTGTCGGCCTGGCCGGGCAATCTTAAATGTAACAGCAAGATTGCTGCGGCTTGCTCCGAAGGACTTGCAATGACGAGCAAAAAGCCGTTTTCATTAAAGAGCGAACAGGATAACAAAAATGGCACCGGGAGTCAACAGTCTTTGGACTTGACCGGCAGGCCCAAGTTTGTTAGTGTGTGTCGATTGTAATGAATAGCGGACAGTTCTTCTCCGTAGCAGTAATACTGCGAAGGACGAAGCGTGTTGAAAACGAAACCTGTACGTTATATTGGAGAAATCTGTTAAATGAAGGATTTTAGGCGTGTATTCAAGTATATCTGGCCACAATGGCACAGGTTGGTGACGATTGGATGCAGTGCGGTGCTAATCGGTATCTTGTTTTCGTTCAGCGTTGCAACAGTTTTGCCGCTTTTGAAAGTTATGATGGGCGAAGAGGGTCTGCACGGCTGGATCAACAGAAAGATTAGCGAGAAACGTTACGGGCTTAATTTGTATGTACCCGATAGCATTGAACTTTCCGATCCGAACAATCCCGACGTGGCGTATTTTTTAAGAATTGCCAGCGTTAAGAAAAACAGCTTTGCCGAACTGGCCGGGCTAAAACAGGAAGACAAGATTGTCGGGGCCGGCAGCAGCTTAATCAACGAAAACAGGGATAAAATACCGTCGAACAAACTCCTTGAGGAGTTGGCCACAATATCAAATGTCAAATCAATAGTGGTTCAGTACCGCAAGCTCGACGAATACGGAGAGTCGAAACTCGAAAGCGAGGAGCTTCGGTGCGGTCAAAAGCCTTTCTACGCCGATTACGCACAAAGGCTTCTTAGATTCATACCGAAAGAACAGACCAGAGAGAATAAGAAAAAGGCGGTGATATTTATAATACTCATGATGGCGGTTGTCACAATGGTGCGATGTATTGCCCGATTCTATCAGGATTACACTGTACAGAAGCTTATGCATACTTCACTGGCACATTTGCGAAGAGACGCTTTTCGACACTCTCTGGAAATACCGGTGGGTTTTTTTGCCGACGAAGGTTCCAGCAATACGGTCAGCAGGCTGTATGGAGATGTAATCGTAATCGGCCAGGGGATTAAGATATTGTTTGGCAAAACTCTTCGAGAGCCTTTGAAAGCAATTGGGATGCTTAGCTGTGCGATGTGGATAGATTACAATCTAACATTGATATTTTTGTGTGGGGCGCCTTTATCACTTTATGCCATCAACAAGCTCGGCAGGAAAATAAAGCGGGCAACTAAAAAATCACTTGCAACCTGGGCCGAAATGCTCGGAAAGTTGAAAGAGGCCCTCGGTGCCATAAAAGTGATAAAGGTCTATAACCAGCAGGAATATGAGGAGGTGAATTTCACAGAAATTAACAAAAGGCTCTTAAAACGGCAATTCCGAATCGCAAAGGTGGCTTCTTCAACAGGCCCTTTAATGGAGACACTTGGGATGATAGCCGGTTCTGTAGGGTTGGTTTTCGGGGCACTCTGGGTTTACAAGGGAACGATGCAGCCAAGCGATTTCTTTACACTGCTTATTCTGCTCGGTGCCACCGCAGAGTCGGTGCGAAAGACAAGCGATGTCTGGAACAAGATTCAACGAGCCAACGCCGCTGCCGAGCGAGTATATGCGGTCATCGACCAGGAACCGGAAATCGAAAGCCCCAACGCTGTTGAATTTGAGCCTCTGAAAAATAAAATCGAGTTCAGGGGCATCGTGTTTACCTATCCGGGCTCGGAAACCCCTGTATTAAAGAACGTCAACCTTTCAGTGGAGGCCGGACACAATGTTGCTATAGTAGGGCCGAACGGCTCGGGAAAGACTACACTTGCAAATCTGATACCGAGATTTTATGACCCGGATGCCGGCCAGATATTGATTGACGGCAAAGACATTCGTGATGCGACACTATTTAGTCTGCGAAGCCAGATTGGAATGGTTACCCAAAATGTCGTAACATTCAATGATACGGTAGCGGCAAATATCGCCTATGGTAAGCCAAACGCAACCGAAGAAGAAATAATTGACGCGTCCAGGCGTGCGTTTGCCCACGAATTTATTTCTCCTCTGCCCGACGGTTATGACACAATCATCGGCGAGCAGGGTGCCGGCCTTAGCGGCGGACAGCTCCAAAGAATTGTAATAGCAAGAGCGATTTTGAAAAATCCTGCTATCCTGATTTTCGACGAGGCTACAAGTCAGATTGATGCCGACAGTGAAGCCAAAATTCACAAAGCCATTGAGGAAATTATGCAGGACAGAACCAGCTTCATAATAGCCCACAGGTTCAGCACCGTTATTACGGCGGATGTGATAGTAGTGATGGATGATGGCCAAGTTATCGCTCAGGGTCAGCACGATGAGCTTATACAAACCTGCCCGCTGTACCAAAGCCTGTACGAAACACAGTTAGTAAAAGCATAATATAAAAAGCGCGAATAGGCAGTTGTGTCCTATACCTGCAGAGACGAGGGACACCCCGAAAGATATGCCGTCATTAATGAGGTATACACGGCAAGATGGAAAAATATTATGCCGTCGTATCTAAAATTCGTACTTTGACTTACAGAAAGTTAGCCATCTTGCCGATTAAATTAGGTAAGGTTTACAGGGGCTTGAAACTGAACCTTTTGTATTTCGAATTATAGTTTTTCGCCCCTGATTTTTAGTATAGACAAGTTCTTTGATGTTTTGAGGTTAAAACTATGCCCGAGCTTGCACGCCAAAAAAAAGCACACGAGCTTTTTAAAAGATACCGGGGAAATCCGATAATGACGCCTGAGGATTGGCCTTATCCGACAAATGCCGTCTTTAATCCCGCGGCTGCCAAGTTAAATTCAGAGGTCTTGCTGTTGATTCGCGTCGAGGATATGCGCGGCTTTTCGCATCTGACCGTCGCCCGTAGTGCCGATGGATTCACGAACTGGGAAATTGACTCTACACCCACCCTCGAAGCCGATCAGAGCTCTCGAGAGGAAAGATGGGGCCTGGAAGACGCCCGTATTGTCTGGCTCGAAGAGCAAAAGCAATTCGCTGTTACCTATGTGTCCTTCAGTGAAGGTGGTCCTGTAGTATCGCTGGCGATTACCAAGAATTTTAAAGCGTTTGCCCGGCTGGGCTCCTTGCTGCCCCCGGAAGACAAAGATGCATGTTTGTTCCCACGCAGGTTTAACGGACGATTTGCACTGATTCACCGTCCCATTGTCCGAGGCGAGGCTCATATGTGGATAAGTTTCTCACCAGACCTCAAGCACTGGGGCGATCATAGGACCTTGATTAGAACAAGGAATGCTTATTGGGATTGTCACAGAGTCGGGCTGGCCTGTCAGCCCATAGAAACACCGCACGGCTGGATGTTGTTTTACCACGGCGTCCGAAGTACTACTGCAGGAGAAATATATCGTGTCGGGCTGGCGCTTTTGGATTTGAATTCACCCTGGAAGGTCTTACGCCGAAGTGACGAGTGGGTCCTGGGCCCCACTGCATCTTATGAACGTATCGGTGATGTCAGTGATGTCGTATTTCCCAGCGGTGCCATTGTTCATAAAGAAACCGACCAGCTAAATCTTTATTACGGTGCGGCCGACTCCACGGTCGCTGTTGCTACAACTAAGTTTAGTGATTGCATAGAATATCTTATGTCCAGTCCGGAAGCTGCGGAATAAACTTCTTGGCACGTTCAGCACCGCAACTCCAACTATTCGGCGTGGCGATATGCTTCTTGGCTGCGCTATTTAGAGCCTGACCGAATAATCCTTCATCCTTTGTTGTCTCAAAAAGCGTGCCTAAGAATCTGGCCAACGAAGAGTCTCGATATATCGGGATTCACTTCGCTGGGCTCCGTTCAGACCTATCCTTGAGCAAAGCAAAGGAATTACAGGCCAGAGCGAATAGTTATTCGGATAGTCTCTTAATATTGCTTTGCGGCACAATCGGTTCCCATTGCACCTTCGCAGCGCCCAGCAGAGTGCCGGTCGCATAGGCCAGATCGACAAGTGCTATTTGATACTCGGCCAGTGCCAGGATTTCGGCGCTCTGGGAGTTAGCAAAATTCGTCTGAGCCTCAAGTACGTCCGTAGATGTCCCCAAGCCGAGTTCAAACTGACGCTTCTCAGCCTCAAACAGCCGACCATCCAGAATCACACTTTGTCTGCTGGCCAAAATACGCTGCCAGTTCGCCTCGAGCTGGTCGATGGCGTTCAGCACCTCAAGCTCAATAAGTGCTTCGCGATTATCCCGCGTGGCCAATCGCTGCCTGCGCTGGTAAAACGCCTGAAGCAGTCGACTCTTTGCCGCCTCATTTCCCAGCGGCACCAGTAGCTGCACACCAAAGCGATGGTCCTCAAAATTCTTATCGAAAAGCAAATCAAACGAATCATCTCTCGTAGCCCCCAGGCCGTTCATATTATACGTATAATCCATCGTAACCAAAGGCAGTGCCTGGTTGTGCATGTAATCGATGGTACTTATATCCTCAGCGATCTGCAGCTCCAGCTCGAGCATTTCCATGCGATTGTCAATCGCTGTTTTTACTAATCGCTGGATTTCCAGCTCGTAATGGACGGGGTCCGGCTCGGTAACTGGTATCAATACTGTAGGTGTCTGCATTTCCAGACCGGCCTTATTAAGCGTCCGCTTAAGTTCGCGTTCTCGGTCACGCACACTATTTTCGGCTATGATGATAGCCTCGAGCCGCTGCGCGACACCGGCCTCGGTGCGGATTACCTCCACCTGCGGCTTATCGCCGGCCTCGACGAACCGGCGAGCCTGCTCGAGCAGGGCCTCGGCAAGGTCATACTGTTGTTTCCGAACTTCCAGCTCTTTTCTGGTTGCATAAAGCCGCCAATATACACGGTCAACATCGGCTATAATCCGTATCACCTCAAGTTTGGTCCTGGCGTCAGTTATCTGCCGTTCATACTCGGCGATACGAATGGCGTGAGTATTAGCCCGATTGCCGGCACCTTGCAGAAGCGGCTGACTAATCGAGACTGAAAGGTCCGAGCCGTAGGAAGGATTAAATATCGAGAAAATAGAGTCTGTTTTAATACGGTTGTCAGCTAAGTCAAATGTTACAGCTCCGCCGGTTCGTAAAGGCATGCGAACACCAAGGTCCATATAGGAGTAATCTACTTTAGAGCCTGAAATATCAAGAGTCTGAGCTACAGGCGTATCGGTCTTGGCATACGTCATATTGGAGAAAAAAGCTGCCTCAAACGCAGCCTCCTGTTCACTTACCCTTTCGGCGGCAATAGCAGGACTGATAAGCTGCACCTTAAGGTCAAGGTTATTCTCCAATGTCAGGGCCCGGCATTGCTCTAAGTTAAGTTCAAGCTCTTTGGGCGGCACTTCATTGGCGTCTATGCGGTGATTTTCTTCAGTTTTTGCTTCCTGAAGCTCAAGTGTTTCTATTTGTCGTAATTTTTCAGGTGCAATCTTGATTTCGTAGAATTTCTCATCACCCGGAAACGGTTCACAGCCCGTTAATAAAACCAGCTCAAAGCCAACAAAAACAACAAACAAATACCATTTGGGTGAAAATCTTTTACTCATGTCTAAGCGCCTCAATAGGGTCAAGTCTGGCGGCCTTAATCGCCGGAAACATTCCAAAGAAGATACCTACCGTACCGGCGAACGCAAAAGAAAGTCCTATTGCCCACAAAGGAATATACGCCAAATCAAGTTGAATTTTTGGGACACTGGCTAATGCTTTGGTCAGAAGATGGCCAAAACCAACTCCCACGAGCCCCCCGAAAAAGCACAAAACTATCGCTTCAATCAAAAACTGGGTTAGAATTGCAGTTTTTTTAGCTCCGACCGCCTTGCGAAGACCGATTTCCCTCGTCCGCTCCGATACCGAGACAAGCATAATATTCATAATACCCACGCCGCCGACCAGCAGGGAGATGCCCACGATGCCGCCTGCCACCATCGTAACCATAAGAGCTATTTTATTAAATGTCTCCAGCGCGTTTTGGAGCGACATAACTTCGAATGTGTCGGGTTCACCGGGCTTTATATTCCGTGTCCGGCGAAGGAAAAAGCTTATCTCGGCCAGGGCGTCATCCGAAACTTCGGCGGATTCACTTTCGGCAATAGCCATTATGAACGGATAACGCCGCATCTTAAGGCTGGTCTTATAAGGAATAAATATCTCAGATCTTTCCTGGTCACTTCCGCCAAATACGTTTTCAGGGCGAGCTTCAAGCACGCCGACAATATAGAATGTGTTGTGACTTATAAGAATTGACTGGCCTATACAGTCACGGTCAAGGCGAAGGTCGTTACGCAGCTTGGGGTCGATCAGGCAAACCTGTCGGACTTGCATTTCATCAATGACCGAAAGTGGTCTTCCGATTGTAACCGGACGGCTGTCGATTTTATGAACGGCAGGCTCGGTTCCCCGGACAGTAACACCTTCAACCGACTCCTCACGGTGGCTGACGGTGTAGTTTCCGATCCAGGTCATACGGCCAAACTGTGAGACTGAGGGGCAGTGTTCGAGCAGGTTATCAAAATGTTCAGGCTTAAACCGAATAGTCCACCATGAGGCATGTCGCAGAGGGCCTGTTTTAGGAGTTCTTGGTTGAATAAATATGCTGTTGGTTCCTAAAGTCTCTACCTGGGTCAGCACTTTGGCCTTCAGACCCGTAAGAGCGGCAATAACGGCCGTTACCGAAGCGACACCGATTACAATGCCGATAGTCGTGAGAATCGACCTGGACTTATTGGCCCAGATTTGCCCCAGCGCAAGATACACACTCTGATAGGAGAGCCGAACAAAAGCCATTGGTGCCCGTAACACAAATCTCATGTCTTCTTCTCCTCTTCGCTGTCTTGTGTTACGGTTTTATCTCGAGGGTCCCGGTCATTTAACAGATCGCTGCAAATATGCCCGTCTTTCATGTGAATGATTCGCTTGGCGTGATGAGCGACAAAATCTTCATGGGTTACTATAATAATGGTCTGGCCTTCCCGATGAAGCTGGTCAAACAGCTTCAGGATGCCATCGCTGGTTTTGCTGTCGAGATTGCCGGTCGGTTCGTCGGCCAGCAGAATACTCGGATTACAGACAAGTGCTCGGGCGATAGCCACCCGCTGCTTCTCACCTCCGGAAAGCTGATTCGGTTTGTGTTTTATTCGGTCACCCAGCCCAACCCTCTCAAGGACGTTTTTGGCACGTTTACGCCGAGTCCACCAGCCATTTTTTGAATAAATCAACGGCATCTCAACATTCTTAAGCGCGCTTAACTGCCCGAGCAGCTCAAACGACTGAAAAACAAAGCCGATTCGTTCATTGCGAACCTGGGCTAATGACGCGTCAGTCATTTTCGTTGTATCCTCTCCATCCAGTTCATAACGTCCTGAAGTCGCTCTGTCCAGGCAGCCTAAGACATTCATCAGCGTGCTCTTGCCCGAGCCGGAAGGCCCCATCACGGCAACATACTCGTTTTCTCTTAGTTCCAGGTCGATTCCGTCGAGCGCATGAATACGCTCCACCCCGACCTTGTAAATCCGCATAACTTTCTGAAGCCGAATTATTAGTTTTTCATTTTTCTTCGACATTGTTTGCGTCACTGGCATCATTTGCATCAGCCCCAGCTTCGGCGCCGTCCGCCTTCTTTTTCTTCTTTTTTTCTGCTTCTACTTCTCGCTCGTCGCGTACCTTCTGGTCATGCTTAATACTCTCGAGCACCTTGTATGGTCCAACCACTATCTTGTCCTCTTCCGTAATGCCTGATTTTATTATGGTATTGGTCAGGTTGCTTGGACCTATCTTGACCGGTGTTACCACTGCCTTGCCGTCGATGTAGCGATAGACTACGGGCGTGAATGTCTTCTCTTTATCGACCTCCGGATTGTTCTCACGAATATCCAAAGGCAGGTCATCGACAGCCCGGCCCAACACAGCCTGGCTTGGTACATTAAGGACGTCTTCGTGCTTGATGGTTTCAATATCCACATGCGCCGTGAGGCCCGAAAACAACTTTTTAACGTCACCCTCGAGCAGTATCTCGGTCCTGAAGTATTTCGTAGCGGTGCTTTGAGATATCCTGTGTTTCAAAGCTATCGAATCAACCACGCCTTTAAATTCATCGTCGGGAAAGGTCTGAACGTAAACTGTGGCTTTCTGTCCGACTCTCAATTTGCCTACGTCGGCTTCATCCACCTGTGCGACAAGCAGCATCGTTGAGATGTCCGCCACTTCCAGGATTACAGTACCTGGATTATTCATTGTACCATAAATCACAACCTCGCCGACTTCCGCATTAATCCGTGTTACTACGCCGTCAATAGGCGAGGTTATAGTCGTGTAGCTAAGAGCTTCCTTTGCCTGAGTGACATTGGCACCGGCGGCATCGAGGTTGTGCTGCAACACAATAAGGTTCAGCTCCGCAGCGTCGAGTGTATGCTTGGCGGATTCGTACTGTGATTCGAACTCGTCAAACTTCAATTTAGACTGGTCGTAAGTGGCCTGGCTGATATCCTGCGATTTCAGCAATCCTCTTTGACGCTCCAGGTCACGCTGGGCCTGTTTTAGCGATGCTTCCAGGCCGATAAGATTGGATCGCTGACTGGAAATCCTTGCTTTTTCAACCTCGATCTGGGCCGCCTGGGCGGAGTAACTGGCTTGGGCTGAAAGCAACCGGCTCTGCAAATCCTTGTCGTCGAGGCGAACCAGCACCGAAGCCGGCTCCGGCGGATTTGTGTCCGTGCTGCCGCAGGTTACAATGTCTCCTTCTTCATAGGGCAGCTCAATAATCCTTGCTGAAACTTTTGCGCTTATTTCCACATTTACACTGGGTTCGATTTCGCCGGGTGCACTGACAAACTCTATAAGCTCTCCACGGTTGGCATTTTCAATGCGGACTACTGTTGGTTTTTTAGAGGCACCCGATTTGACTTTAATCACTATCGCGAACACTGAAACAACTACCAGCGTTATAATGACAGTGATAACAACTATTCTGGACTTTTTCACTTTCAAACCTTTCCTGAGAACAAATTACGACCGGTTACGAGATATAATTACCGGCTATATAAATATAACGCCTGACTCGGGGATATGTTACGTTATTTTTCTAAAAAAATCCAGTTTACGTGCTGATAAGGCCTCAGATAGGCATCCTCAGTGTCGTCAGAAATGGTGCTCCTTTCAAGTTGTATAACGAAAAACGACTAGTTTAACATAGGAAAGATTATGCCCAACAAATGTTACCGTTTTGTTACGGTTTTGTATTTTTTTTGTTATTATTTTCGATTTTTTTACTTTTCAATCTCCTCAGTGCTGAACGGACGAGCACAGCTCCATCTTATCGGACACTTTCTCAAATTTACCTTTACGGTATGAGGCTCTATCAGGTAATATGCGCGCAAAGGGCAAATTACTCACACTTTTTTCTTCTTATTACTAAATTCTGAGAGAAGAATTCCATCATAACGATGGCAAAAGAAGGTTGCTTACTTACGCGCAGACGACAGAATGTCACCTGCGAAAATCAAAGTACGAAAGAAGTCGGAAAATTATTGTTTAAGATGGTTTCTTAAGATTTGCTATGACGCCCGCATTGCTTCCTAAATTAACACCAGCAGTATTCTTGTATCTTACCTAACTTGACTACCATGAGGATAAATAAAGCCAGATCCTTATGAAAACAGAATCTGGCTTCGGAGGAGGGTGATGAAAAGCTGATAATAGCTTTTCGAAAAATCCGTTTTTCTAACTTTAATACTCCCTTTATTTATTAATCGATTATATACCAGGAATTTCTTTAACGAAAAGGAAGAAAACTGTGAAAAATTTACACTTTTCTTATCAGGAATCAAGCTTTTAATTGAAAAAAGTAAATTTTTTTTTATTTTTTTTCAAATAGCCGTATTTAGCCCTAAAACTCCACTACTTTACGCTTGATAAATTGATTTTGTTCTCATATTTTAACTAATAGATTGTTATTTCTTTTTTTCTTTAACTGATAGAAAGTTATGGATACCAAAATTACGATAGCGGACTTGCTGGATGCCAAGAAACAAAATCGCAAGATTGCTGCGGTCAGTTGCTACGATTATACCACCGCTCGCCTCATCTCGCAAACGGATGTCCAGATGATATTGGTGGGTGATTCTGCTGCCCAGGTAGTTCTCGGCTTTGATTCAACTCTACCGGCGACAATGGATTTTATGGTCACCATAACTGCTGCGGTCAGGCGGGGGGCACCCAATGTATTTCTGGTTGCCGATATGCCGTTTCTCTCTTACCAGATTGGGCAAGCCGAGGCGGTCAAAAACGCTGGCCGATTCGTTGCCGAGGCAGGGGCACAAATGGTAAAAATTGAAGCCACCGGTGCGTATCTTAATGTAATTAAAGCGGTTAGCGACGCCGGCATAGCTGTTATGGCTCATATCGGCATAAGGCCGCAGAGCATCGGTAAGATTGGACGATTCAAGGCTGAGGCAACCACCGCAGAGATAGCTGCCGAGCTGGTAAGTCTCGCTCGACAAATGGTCGATAATGGTGCCGGCTCGCTGCTGATTGAAGGGACCGCTGCGGAGGTTACCGAGATTATCACAAAACGCTGTGAAGTGCCGGTGATTGGCTGTGGTTCCGGGCCGGGCTGCGATGGGCAGATATTAATTGCACCTGATATTCTGGGCTTAACGCAAGGCCCAAGTCCAAAGTTCGCAAAGAGTTACGGCAACCTGGCCAAAGAGACCATTGAGGCATTTAACGCCTACGCCAAAGAAGTGCAAAGCAGCCGATACCCCGACGCCGGGCATAGTTACCATATGAAGTCCGGTGAGCTGGTGAGACTCCGGCAATTGCTAAAAGATAAAACTTAGCAAGAAAAGTTCGGTCAGTTTGAAACTTAAAGTTCAAATCCTGCAATCTCCGTCCCGCAATCGGGACATTTCGAATCTTCTATATTATTTACAGCAATCCTATAGCCGATGCGTTCAATCAACATTCGGCCGCAATTGTAACAGAAAGTGCTTTCGAATTTCGCCCCCGGCACATTACCAAGATAAACATAATGCAGCCCGGCGGATTGGCCTATCTCGAAAGCTCGCCCCATACTGCTCATGGACGTGGGCATCGAGTCAAGATATTTATACTGCGGATGGAACCGGCTGATATGCCAAGGGACATCAGGCCCGGCATCTGAAACAATAAAATCGGCAAGTTGTTTCAGCTCATCATCGGAATCGTTTTCGCCCGGCACCAGCAGGGTGGTAATCTCCAGCCAGATATTTGTCTGTTTGGCGATATAGCTAATCGTGTCAAGCACTGGCTGCAATCGTGCCTTGCATAACCTTTTGTAGTAATCCTTGCTGAACGCTTTCAGGTCAACGTTAATTCCGTCCAGCCAGTCGCTGGCGAAGTCAATTGCCTCGGTTGTCATATAGCCGTTACTGACAAAAACATTCGTCAGGCCGCGCTCTTTGCCTAACCGGCCGCAATCGTTACACAGCTCCATAAAAACCGTCGGCTCGGTATAAGTATAAGCGATGCTCTTGCACCTGTTGCGAACAGCACCCTCGACAATTTGCTCCGGCATTATCGGTTCTCCATCGATTCGTCCTCTTTCTATCGCCGCCTGGCTTATCTGCCAGTTCTGACAAAATTCGCACCGAAAATTACAACCCATCGTAGCCACGGAGAAGCTGCTCGTCCCGGGCTGAAAATGAAACAACGGCTTTTTCTCGATAGGGTCCGGATTAGCAGAGCAGACCTTATCGTAAGTCAGCGAATACAGCACCCCATCTATATTCTTACGCACGCAGCACCGACCTAATTTGCCATCATCAATCGTGCACCGATGGTTACACAGCTTACACTGAATTTTCTTATTCTCACCTGAGGACGGCTCCCACAGCACCGCCTCTTTGAGATTCTCTTCTTTTAATCCCATTGTTAATTCCAGCCTAAATTAACTTTATTTTCTTCACTCCAATATATACAATAATTCAAATAAAATCAATTTAACAAGTTCTCCTATGAAAAGCCAATCAGGTAAGATAAAGAAGTCATATATCAAAAAACTTCTCCAGACAAGTAAAAATGTTATTGAAGACAGTTCGTTAGAGAACGGAGCGATTGTCGCCGCCAATTCCGACAAATCAATTTATCCATCCACCGTCCAGGATTACAGATATGTCTGGGTTCGGGATGCATCGTACATCTGTATGTCTGCGGATCTGCTGGGATTAAGAGACATCCCGGAAAGGTTTTTCGAGTGGTGCCTTAACCGGGCCGAAGATTTTAAGAGCACCGGCCTCTTTCAGAACGCATATCGTGTCAACGGCACCATCTTAGGCACTTTAATACATCCCGATGAAGTAAAACTTCCTCGAAAAACAAGAGATAAGTACATTCACATCACACATCACGGAACTCAGTTTCAGCCGGACCAGAACGGTTCTTTGCTGATAGCAATAGACCATCATATAAAACATTTTAAGATTGATAATCTCTCGAAATTTAAGCAATTAATAGAAACTACGGCTAACGGCATATCGAACTCCTGGAAGGACGGCAAGTTCATTCTCCCCCATTTTGATTTGTGGGAGGAAAGATGCATCCTTCCGACCCAGAAAAGGTATCATACCTATTCTCTGGCCATGTGCACCGCCGGCCTCAGAGTTGCAATAAAACTGCTGGGCAAAAGAAGAAACTGGCTGCAAACAGAAAAAGAAATGTCGGATATCTTAAACAAGCTCTATTCCTGTAACGAAAACGTAATCCCCCGAACTTACAGTAAAGGCAAAATAGCCAAACTTCACCAAATCAGAAAAGACGACTTCCGGCCGGACACTTCACTTTTAGGACTAATATATCCCGCGGGTATATTAGACCCTTCCGACATCAAGATGAAAAGAACTGTCGATGAAATAATAAAAAGAAACACAATATATAATGGCGGATTACTGAGATACCCCGGCGATATTTATTGCGGCGGAGTGAAAAAAGGGTGGGTAACATTAACAGGTGCCGGAGCCTGGCCTTTGCTTAATTTCTGGATGTCTATTTATTTCCATCTTCGCAATGATAAGAAAAACTCGGAAAAATACTTCAATTGGCCTCTAAATATGGTAAATACAAGCATCCCTGAGCAAATATTTGAACATAAGAAAAAGGCATCTATATGCCCCTTGGTGTGGTCACATTCTATGTTTATAATAGCTGCAAAATTTTTAGGCTATATAAAATCAGCTCTTTTATAGCTATACCTTTTCACAATTCGAATTTTGCCGTCGTCCGTTATCTGTCCCTATAATTCTGCGCCAAAATCTTAATCGGATGCCTAACGACACACTCGCCTAAACTCTTCTTTTCCTGAACCCATTGTTAATTCCAGCCTAAATTAACTTTATTTTCTTCGCTCCAATATATACAATAATCCAAATAAAATCAATTTTACAAGTTATCCGAATCGGCTTGATTCTGATATAAACAAGTTAAGCATATAATCCGGAGGTAAGCTGATATGAGCATATTATCTGCCATCGGAAATACTCCGCTTGTGGAATTAACTAATCTCAATAGTAAGAAACCGGACGTGAGAATTTTCGGAAAGCTCGAAGGAACCAATCCCGGCGGTTCCATCAAGGACCGACCTGCTTACTGGATGATACAAAAAGCCGAGGAGGCCGGCCAGCTTACTCCGGGCAAAATAATACTCGAACCGACGTCAGGAAATACCGGCATTGCCTTAGCTATGATTGGGGCCGCGAAAGGATATCCGGTCAAGCTTTGCATGCCCGAATGTGTCAGCACAGAGAGACAGCACATCCTTGAAGCTTTAAGTGCTGAGGTTGTGCTTACTCCTGCAAAAGAAGGCACCGATGGTGCTATCAGAAAAGCGCATCAGCTTCTCGATGCCGAACCCGACAAATATTATATGCCCAATCAATTCACGAATGAGAATAACGTCCTCGCTCATTACGAAACAACCGGACCGGAAATCCTGTCCCAAACCAACGGCGAGATTGACGTTTTTGTCGCAGGTATGGGGACAACAGGAACACTGATGGGTGTGTATAGATTCTTCAAGGAAAAAAAGCAGGAGGTCAAAGTCGTTGGAGTTGAGCCGCCGGAAGGACATGCAATCCAGGGACTCAAAAATATGAAGGAATCCATTGTCCCTGGAATCTATAATCCACAGATGATGGATGAGAAGATTACTATCGGGGATGGCGAGGCATTTGAAACAACCAGACTGCTCGCTGCCAAGGAAGGAATTTTTGTCGGAATGTCAAGTGGTGCCGCGGTGGCAGGGGCTTTGCATATAGCGGAGAAGATGACCTCCGGCACAGTTGTTGTGATTCTCCCCGACCGCGGCGACCGTTACCTCAGCACAACCCTGTTCCGCTCAATATGCGCAAAATGTCCACCATAATTTTTTGGTCGTCATCTATCCTCTACCATAATTATCCGCTATTATTTTAATCGGGTGCCTGACAATACAATCACTTATATGCTCAATCTGCATCTTGCAGGCGGCGCATTCGGTTAATACATTTTTAGTAGGCGATTTTTCCAGCGCCTCTTTTAAGCTCGCGGATATCTGTGAGGAAAGCTCGTAATTTTTGTTCTGCATTCCGAACGTTCCGGCCAGGCCGCAGCAGCCAGCCTTAAGGTCAACGACTTTGATGCCGCAAAGCTCATTCAAGATTCTTATACTCGCTGTTTCATCGCCAACAGCGCTCAAATGACACGGCAAATGATAAACAAACTCCTCTGTTATCGACTTCGTCGGTACCTTCAACTTATTTTGTGCAAGTAAGCCAAGTAAATAATTCATCAGTTCGTAAGTATTTTCAGAAACAAGCTCGGCATCAGGCCCGGCGACAAAATGCCGCAGCTCCTGCTTTAAACAAAGTGCGGCACTCGGCTCGGAACAAATTATCTTGTAACCTTCACGCACCGCCTTGGCTAAATGTTTCAAACTGTATGTCAATTCCTTACGTGCGGTCTTGACGTCACCGTAAACAATCGCCGGCAGGGGGGCAGGCAACTGCTTCGGCAAAATCACCTCGATGCCATTTGTTCGCAGAACATCCAGAACAGCAAAGCCTAATTCGTGGTCGTTGTAATTTGCGTATGTATCCACAAAATATGCCACCTTATCAATCGGCTTTTCTATCGGCTCGCAGGCAGTTAAATATTTACGTCCTCCTTTCAGGAACGAGCTGTGTCGAAACTCAGGCATAGCTCTTCGCTTATCTATGCCGGCAAATTTCTCCAATAACAGCTTGAATATCGGCAGCCGCATCACAAAATTAGATACTGTTGAAAAAATGCTGCCTGAGATACTAAGGTAGCGATTATGACTAAGTACCAGCTCTGTCCATCGCAGGCCCCTGCGTTTGACGTACTGGGCCCTAACTGCTGTCATCAGCTCGGAAACATCAACTCCCGATGGACACTGTGTTAGGCAGGCCTTGCAATTAACGCACAAATCCAGAAACTTTCTAAACTCCGGCGATTCAAAGTCTTGTTCATCTATCTGTCCTGTCGCCCACAAGTGCAGTATATTAATCTTTGCTCGCGAGCTACCCAATTCCTCGCCCATCGCCCGGAACACCGGACACATCCGCAAATCCGGCTCGCGGTTTCGGCAAAGACCACATCCGTAGCACTGCTCGAGCTTGACGGCAATCCCATCTTTTTCAAGAAGCAAATCCGTTTCGACTCTTTCCGGCAAAACCTTATATTCAGCCCGCAGGTTCCTGACCATAACATCTGCATCATCGTTTATTTTCTTGCCCGGGTTCATCAGGCCGTTAGGGTCGAAAATATTCTTGATTTTGCATAGTAATTCATAATACTCATCGCCGTATTGTCCTCGCACGAAGGCTGCTCTTGCCAGTCCCTCTGCGTGTTCGCCGCTTATCGTACCGCCCAACGACCAGACCAGTGAAAAAACGTCATTCGCAATCGCCCGCATCTTTTCTACTTCAGCCGGGTCGTTCAAATCCAAATACGGCCGCACATGCAGCAGGCCGTCACCGGCGTGACCATAAAAACACATCTCGATATCATAACGCTTTCCGATTTCCTGAAGTCCCGAAATATACTCCACCAGCCGAGTGTTCTCAACAGAGGTATCTTCTATAAATTCAGTCGGATGTTTATTACCCTTTATCCTGTGAACCAATGGCCCTGCGTCTTTGCGTGACTTCCACAATCGTTCCTGTGCCTCAGGCTCCAAAAAAATACTTCGTCCGCTTGCTGTGGCTCCGAGAAGCCGATCGGTTTTTTCTATTTTTTCTCTCACCTGCTCCTGTGTTTGGCCGGTATGCTCAACCAAAAGGACGGCAGCCGCACCGGCCGGTAAAACGTCACGATATTCCGGCAAGGCCTCAAATGCCATATCGATTAAGTTCTTATCCATCAGCTCGCACGCCGAGGCGCCGTTATCAACTATAATCGGCACCGCCTGTGCCATTTTCTCAAGACAGTCGAACTCAAGCTGCAGCAGACCTTTCGCCGCCGGCACTGCGACGGTTCTGAGCGTAATCTTCGTAAAAATTGCCAACGTCCCTTCCGAGCCTGCCAAAAGCCGGGCCAAATCAATCCTGCCGTTATGGCAAATCCCTGCAATGTTATAGCCGCTTCGGTTTCGCCTGGATTTAGGTTGTGCTTTTTTGATAACCGCTTCTTTGTCCGAGAGGACAGACAGACACTCACTCGCAATCCAGGCGAGTTTGTCGTCCCGTGCCTGTTCCGGGTCAAAATCATTTTTGAATTCAACTACACTGCCGTCAGCCAGAACCGCTTCGATGCTTTCCACGTAGTCTGCGATAAAACCATATTCAAGCGAATGGGCACCGGTTGAATTATTGGCAACGCACCCGCCTACTACCGCCCGATTGGCGCTCGACGGGTCAGGCCCGATTTTCCTGCCTAACTCAGCCAGATGCTTATTCAAATCGTCTAATACAACCCCCGGCTCGCAAACTACCGTCTTCCCTCCGTCTCTGACATCAATAATCTTGTTCATATACCGGGTCATATCGAAGACTATACCGCTGCACAGCGATTCACCCGCCAGCCCGGTGCCTGCTCCGCGGGCAACAATTGGTATATCTTTGGCGCAGGCATATTTGACAACGGCAGCCACGTCACCGCTGTCATGCGGCGCAATAACGCACGCAGGAATTATCCTGTAAATGCTCGCATCGGTGCTGTATGCAGCCCTGTGCAGAATATCAGCAAAAACATCTCCCCGCACAACTTTAGCCAAATCGGATGCAATCTGTTCCGGCTCTTTGTTCTTTGCTTGTTCTATGAGCTTTGGCACTTGTGTTCTTCCTGACTATTACTCGAAATCACGAGGCAGGAACTGGGCTTGGGAAATGGTTCCGCTCATCCGCAGGACTGCAAGGTCATCTTCGCTGACCTGTCCTTCGATGAATTGTTGAACAACAGGATGGGGATGGTTACGAATATGGTCGGCATCGCCGTCGGCAATAATTTTGCCGTTATGCAGCATAATGATACGGTCCGCTATTTTGTAGGCGCTTTTCATATCGTGAGTAACAACAACGGATGTTACCCCAAGCTCTTTTTGCAACTTCCGCACAAGCTCGTTGATGACATCTGAACGAATGGGGTCCAGCCCCGTTGTCGGCTCGTCATATAAAATTATCTCAGGATTTAGCGCAATTGCCCTTGCCAACGCCACTCTCTTTCGCTGGCCTCCGGAGAGATTCGCCGGGTAAAATTTTTGAAAACCATCAAGACCCACCATAGCTAATTTGGCCTTTACAAGCTCTTCGATCTCTCTCCAGTTAGTTATTTTACAATGCTGTCTTATCGGAAATATTATATTTTCAGTAACACTAAGACTGTCAAACAACGCCCCTCCCT
>JABAOH010136368.1_pt5 | contig 31646 bp, 27 predicted proteins | sample 7062181 | NCBI WGS metagenome assembly JABAOH01 (sample SAMN14538630, study PRJNA623070) | marine sediment metagenome | biome: marine biome [ENVO:00000428]; feature: marine pelagic biome [ENVO:01000023]; material: deep marine sediment [ENVO:00002113]; isolation source: pool of 5 deep marine...
GTCTCTCACTAATAACCGGGAGGCAATACCTTCTGGGAGACGGGCTGAACCCATGGCCGACATTCCCAAGATTGAGGAGATCCTGGAGGAGATTAAGGCCTTGGAGGGGGTGAATGAGGCCATACTGGTTTCCCGGTCCGGCGTGTACATTGCGGGGAAGTTGCCCCCAACCGTGCACCCAGAGACCTATGCCAGCATGTTTGCGGTCCTCCTGGGGGCGGCAGACACTGCTACCTCGGAGCTGGAGGAGAGCCTTTCCAGCGTCGTCGTGAACCTGGAGAAATCCAAGATGGTGGTCATAGCGGACGGGCCCAAGGCCCTCTACGTGCTGTGGGTCGCCAAGGAGGTCAGGGCTCGTCGCCTGAAGGACTCCCTGCGTTCCTACACGACCATCCTCCAGGAGTACCTCTAGATCTTCCTAAAGCCCCGTGTAATCCACTCACTCACGGACTTTGCCACGTACCGGATGGTCTTGGAGGCCCCCCTACTTGCGCCGGCGGTTCTCCCCAGGCCCTTCTGTAGCGCCGAGAGGACATCCTCCTCTCCCTCAAGCCCTTCGGGTACCAGGAGAATCGCACTGCCCAGATCCGCGAGACTGTGAGCGTCGGATCCCCCCGTGGCCGGAAGTCCCAGCTCCCGAGCCAGCGTCTCTGCCCTCTGGTTGTGGGCGGCCACGGACCTTGCGTTGAGAAGCTCCACCGCGTGGAAGGAAGACGTCCTTATGGGTTCCTCCTTCAAGCCAGACCAGAAGCGGAAGGGGTGTGCCGCCACGGCCAAGCCACCAAGATCGGCGATCATCTCCACAGTCTCTCCAGCGTTGAGCCCCATTGGTACCTCCTCATCCAGGCCATAGGCCAGGATGTGGCCATCCCTGGAGGATATCTCCATGCCTCTGATGACGATGAAGTCCGTCTCCCTCGCCAGCTCCAGGGCTTTCTTGCTCCCCTTCAAGGTGTTGTGATCAGCGATGGAGATTCCATGGAGTTCTCTGGCTGCTGCTAGCTTCAATATCTCCCTGACCTCGAGGGAACTATCTGGAGAGTACCTGCTGTGGGTGTGGAGGTCCAGCCGCAGCGTCTACGTCACCTCAGTGTCTGGCCGAACCGGTCTGTCCACGGTGACGAACCGATTCCCCGCCATCAGGGGGATTCCCTTCTCCTGTGTCGAGCCAAGAAACCTCACCTTCCCGTCTTCATCCACCCTAAGCTTCAGCTTCCTGAACTCTTCGAAGGAAATCGTGGGAGCGTCCTGGTCGCCCTGGATCTGGGTGCCCGGTGCCGCGCCCTTTGCCAGCAGAATGGAAACCTCGTCGCCATCGACAGCCGCTAGAAGCATACCCTCGGACCTTATGCCGCGTAGGGTGGCCGGCTTGAGGTTGCACAGGACCACGACGCTCTTGCCCTGAATCTCGTCCGGGCGGTACTCCTGCTTCAATCCCGCTACGAGGCGTCTCTGCTCCGTTCCCATATCCACGTCTACTAGGTAGAGCTTGTCAGCCCGGGGGTGGTCCTCCACCTTCAGGACCTTACCGACTCTTATGTCTAGTCGACCGGCTTCTTCCTCCAAGTCGGCGGCGGGGATCTCGATCTTTCGGAACAGGGGCACGGGGGTGACGAGACTCTGGCCGGCCGGCAGTTCCCGGACGGCCTCGTTCCAAGAGACGTCGTGGACGCTCCCCTCGAACCCGAGCATCTTCCACAACCTGTCTGCTGAGAACGGCACGAAGGGAGCAGTCATGATGGCCAGGGCCTTCACGAGTCGGAGGGAGACATTCAGGGCCGTACCGCAGGCCTCCCTGTCCTCCACAACCAGATCCCACGGAGCCTTAGCGTCGAAGTACTGATTGCCCCTCCGGGCCAAGGCCATGACTTCCCTCAGGGCGTCCTTGAAGTGGCAGTACTCCAAGTTCTGTCCAGCCTTCCTCCATTTCTCCTCCAGGTCTCGTAGGAGGGCCTCGTCGTCGTCGCTGAGTCGGACCGCCGGTGGCACTTCCCCGAACTCTTTGTGGGTGAAGGTGAGCACTCTGTGGACGAAGTTGCCGTATATGGCCACGAGCTCCGTGTTCACACGGCGAGCCAGCTCCTCGAAGGTGAACTCCGAGTCCCTGTTCTCTGGCATGGCGGCGGCTACGTAGTAGCGGAGGGCGTCGGGGTCGTACGTCTCCAGCAGGTCCGGGAGCCAGGCGCCCACGCCGCGGCCGGCGGACATCTTCTCCCCGCTGATGGTCATGTACTGGTTGGCGGGCACGTCGTAGGGCAACGTCAGGTCCTCATCGTACCCCATCAGGACCGCGGGCCAGAAGATTGTGTGGTGGAAGATGTTGTCCTTCCCCACGAAGTAGTAATGGCGGGCCTCCGGGTCGTGCCACCACGCCTTCCACAGGTCCCGGTCTCCCTGTCGACGGGCCCACTCGATGCTGGCGGAGAAGTAGCCCATGAAGGCCTCAAACCACACGTAAATTCGCTTGCCCTCGTACCCCTCCCAGGGGAGGGGGATGCCCCAGTCGATGTCCCGAGTCACAGCCCGGTCCTGCAGGCCTTCCTTCAACCAGGCCAGCGCGAAGTTTAGAACGTGGGGCCGCCAGTGCCCTTTCTTCTTCAGCCACCCCTCCAGGGCCTCCTGGAAGGCGCTGAGCCGGAAGAAGAAGTGGCGCGTCCTGCGCCCCTCGATGGGCGTTCCACACACCTGGCAGTGGGGCTCGTGGAGGTCGAAGGGGTCCAACATCCGGCCGCACTGCTCACACTGGTCGCCCCGGGCCGTGGCAAACCCGCAGTGGGGACACACGCCCTCGACGTAGCGATCGGGTCGGAACTTCTCGCAGGACGGGCACCACGAGGCCTGCATGTCCTCCTCGTAGATGTGCCCCTTCTCCCGTAGAGTTCGGAAGATGTCCTGGGCCACGGCCACGTGCCGGGGGTCCGAGGTCTTCCAGTAGAGGTCGTAGGAGATGCCCAAGCCCTCGAAGTTCTCCACGTGGAGGTCGTGGTACCGCTCGGCCACCTCCTCCGGGGGGACCCCCTCCTCCTCCGCCCGCACGGTAACGGGAGTCCCGTGCATATCGCTTCCGCTGACCATGAGGACTTCGTTCCCTGCCATCCGCTGGTACCGGGCGAAGATGTCTGGGGGAATGTAGGCTCCGGCCGCGTGACCTATGTGGCGAGGACCGCTAGCATAGGGCCAGGCAACGCCCAGCAATATCTTGACCATCGCCCCAACTAGAGGGGACTACGATTTAAATCTAGAGTCGCCATTCGCACGTATCCGTCTCCGGATTCCAAGTTCAAAGGCTTTAAATAGACAGGGCTGAATCGTACGGGCGCGATATCAATCGCGGGAGATGAGCTACTGAATAGAGGATTTGGCACTGGACCTTACCAGGCTCCGGTGGAGGAGGGTAAGGTCTATGAGGCCACGATAGAGGATCTGGGCAGGGAAGGCGACGGCCTCGCCAGAATCGAGAACTTCGTCGTTTTCGTTCCCGGAACCAAGATTGGGGATCGGGTGAAGATAAGGATTACCCGCGTCCTTAGAAGGATGGCCTTCGGGGAAGTAGTGAAGGAAGAATAGAGCCTTTTGTCGTTCCTACCCCATCGAAGCCATCGGCTAGCCTAAGCTCTCCTCATCTTGACCTATCAGCAAGAGTCTGCCCATCTCAGTCAGCTTGATGAGGAGCCTCCCCTGAGTGCCGCGGTCGATCTCCACCAGCCCGAGTTCCTCCAACCCCTTGGACTCCCGGCCACCCCGGATGTGGTAGCTCAGCAGGGACTTCTCCATGCCCGATGCCTCGCTGAACTCATTCAGGGACTCGGCCTCGCCGCCAAGCTCCTCCAGCCCCTTCAGGACTTTGAGCTTGCTGGGGGAGATTACCTCGTTGTAGCTGAACTTCAAGACGGGCAACATCATAGGGGTGTCCTCCTCCACGTGGAAGGCCTTGAGGCCGTTGACGAAGGCGGCGCTGATGGCGGAACACGTCATGAGCTTCCTTCCGCTGGAGACGTTGATGAAGATGTCGTCGTACCTGCGCCTCTCATCTTTGACGATGGTGGCTACGACCTCATACATATCCCTGGCCGGATCTCTGAGTTCCTTTCTTTCCACGGGTATCCGAAGCTCCCCCAGCTTCTGAGCCACCTCCACCGCCCTGAATCTCTTCTCCGGTTCGTGTAGGAGCACCAGCTTGCTAACGGGGTACTCCCGTACCCCCACGTATATGGGATCCTCCTCGTCCCCCAGGGTAGCTATCTGCAGGATTTTCATCGCACTCACCCTCTGTAGGACGCGAGACTATAAAAACGGTTTCAAATATTCCACTTTTCCTCCAACCCTGTCCTCCGGTAGCATAAAATAAGCCGGCCCGCATGCTGGGCCGGTCTCCTTGAAGAAGCTCCTCTGGCACCTCGTGGTCGGTACTAGAGGCGGGGTGAACAGGGCTAGGATCCTAGTTCTCCTGAAGGAGCGTCCCTTCAACGCCAACCGCCTGGCTGAAGAGCTGGGGCTGGACTACAAGACAGTGAGGCATCATCTGAAGGTCCTCCGGAGGAATGACTTGGTCATCGCCTCTCAGGAGGAGTACGGAACCCTGTACTTCCTCAGCCCCACAATGCTCAGGTACTGGGAAGACTTCGAGGAGATTCGGAAGAAGGTTGGGAAAAAGTAGAAGTGGAGGCTTGAAGGATGCCGAGTCGTGGCTCAGAGGCTGATGGCCTATGGTAGGAACGTTTTGGCTAATCGATATCATCTTGGGGAGCGTGAGCATCGCCTTCCTCAGCATCCTCTTGTTCATCTATGGAAGGAACCTGAGACAGGTAAGATCTCCCTTCGCCTGGGGATTGCTGATATTTGCCCTTCTCTTCCTCATCCAGAACCTGGTGGGGATTTTCTCCTATCTGCGAATGGATGCCCAGGGCCTTGGCAGCGAGGTGGCGGTCCCCATGCTGTACCTGGGCATCGTGGAAGCAGCCGCCTTTGGCGTGCTCGTGCTGATAAGTTGGGACTGAAGGACAACAGTTCAATCTCGGCTCTAACATTCCAAGACTATCTATTATTCTCGGCCGCGCTTAGAGTTATGCGATTCCTGATCCCGAGAGAAGATGTGAAGGTGGGGAGCTAGATGGAAGCGGGCTATGTAGAGAGCGTGGTCGACGACGGGGCCTGTCCCGAGTGTCGCAGCAGCCGTCTGGTAAGGGACTATGTCAGGGGGGAAGTGGTGTGCGACGTATGCGGTCTCGTGGTAATGGAGAACTACATCGATAAGTCCCCCCAGTGGACGAAGGGTAGTGACGGGACGATGACGGGGACGAGAACGGGGTCCCCTTCGAGCGTCTCCATTCATGACAAAGGACTGACGACGGAAATTTCTCCAGGCCTCAGGGACTCTCATGGTACGCCTCTGCAGGGGGAAGATAGGGCGCGAGTACTCCGTCTGAGGAGGCTGCAGAAGAGGATGAAGTACTCCAGATCCGGTGAGAAGAGTCTGGCCGAGGCTCTAATGGAGCTGGACAGGATGGCTTCCGTGATGGAGCTTCCGAGGGAGTTCAAGCGGGAGGCTGCCCTCATCTATCGAAGGTCGGCCTCTCGAGGACTGGTGAGGGGTCGCACCATCAAGGGAATGGCCGCCGCATCCATTTACATCGCATGCAGGACTCTGATGGCTCCAAGAACCATCGATGAGGTCTCCCGCTTGCTGGGGATCGACAAGAGGGAACTAAGCCTCTCCTACAAGGCCATCGCCAGGGGGCTGCGGCTTGGCCTCCAACCGCCCAGGGCCGAGGACTTCCTCGGTAGAATCGCCAGCCAGCTGAACCTTCCCATGGATGTCCAGGCCCGAGCCCTGGATCTGATAAGGAAGGCCCAGAGGGCGGAGGCGTTCCGCTCCAAGGCCCCCATGGGGACCGTGGCCGCCTGCATATATCTGGCATCCCTGATGAACGGCAGGAAGGTCTCCCAGGAGAAGATCAGTGAGGCCGCCGGAGTTTCGGAGGTCACCATAAGAATACGCTACACCAACATCGCGTCGAAGCTTGGCCTCGACGTCTCTCCTCGAGGGACGGATGGATTGAAGGGGCCCGCCTGACAGGAAGCTGGCCGAACCGAGAAGGGGCGGTTCCCTAGACAGGCCGCATCTCCTCGCCTTCGATGCGGACCCTTCTGCCCTCGACGCGGACCCTACCCTCTGATATGGCCCTAATGACGTAGGGAAGCGCCGCGTGCTCCTCCTCCAGAATACGGTCCGCAAGCGTCTCCGGGTCGTCGTCTGGTTCCACCGGGACGGCCTTCTGGAATATGATGGGACCGCTGTCGACGCTCTCGTCGACGAAGTGGATCGTGCAGCCACTGACCCTGACTCCCCACTCCACGGCGTCTTTCTGGGCGTGAGTCCCGGGGAAGGAGGGTAGCAGGGAGGGGTGGATGTTGATAATTCTGTTCCTGAATTGGTCGATGAAGTATGAGGTTACGATCCGCATGAAGCCGGCGAACACGACGAGGTCCACCTCCACCTCCTTGAGAACCGCCGCTACTTCCTCCTCGAACTCCCTTCTGCTCTTCCCACGGTGATCGATGTACCTCCAAGGAATGCCGTGTCTCTCGGCCCTGTCTATGACGGGGGCGTCTCTGTTATTGCAGACCATGACGGCGATTTTCACGTGTAGGTCCCCCCTCTCAACGGCATCCACGATAGACTGAAAGTCCGTACCCCTTCCTGAGGCGAGGACGCCTACTCGGAACTTCCTCATGTTCCTCTCTCAATGCTTGAAGACCCTGACCCCCGTGAAGACCATGGCGATGCCGTGTTCGTTGGCGGCGTCAACGACCTCCTGGTCCCTGATGGAGCCGCCGGGCTGGATGATGGCCTCGACGCCGACCTTTCCGGCCTCATCGACGCCATCTCGGAAGGGAAAGAAGGCGTCGCTGGCGAGGACGCTGCCTCTCGCTTCCTGCCCAGCCTTCATGCCGGCCACGATGACAGAGTCCACCCTACTCATCTGTCCGCTGCCAATGCCAACGGTTCTCTCATCCTTGGCCAAGACGATGGCGTTGGACTTCACGTGGCCTAATACCTTATAGGCGAACAGCATGGTTTCGACCTGCTGATCGGTGGGCTTCACGCCAGTCACACACTTCAGCTCCTCTGGCTTGAGCTGGACCCTCTCCTTCGTCTGGGCCAGGATTCCACCTCTAATCCCCATAACCTGAGTGTACGGTGCCCACCGCGCCTCCTTTCCAGCCCGGACGGCCCGTGTCTTCTTCTTCTGCCTGAGGATGTCTAACGCCTCCTCCTCGAAGTCAGGGGCTATCACCGCGTCGACAAGCAGGTGCCTTCTCATGGCGCCGGCGGTATCCCCGTCCATCACCCTGTTGAAGCCCACGACACAGCCATAGGCCGCCTTCGGATCGGTCGCTCGGGCCAGGAGATAGGCCTTCCGAAGACTGTCAGAACTCGCCACGCCGCAGGCCGTCGTATGCTTGATGATGGACGCCGTCGGCCTCTCGAACTTCATGACGAGTTCCAGGGCAGCGTCCAGATCCAGAATGTTGTTGAAGGAGAGCCCCCTGCCGAGCACGTCCTCCGAGGAGGCTGCGGAGGCCCCAACATAGTCTGGATCCCTGTAGAAGGCGGCCCGCTGGTACGGGTTCTCACCGTACCTGAGCTTTCTAGCCTCCGGAAAGGCGATTCGAAGTTCCAGGGGGAAGGCGTCCCGATCGAAGGTCTGGGAGAGGTAATTGTATATCGAAGCCTCGTAGCGGCTCGTGACGGCGAAGGCCTCCAGGGCCCGCTTGCGCCTGCTCTCCTCCGAAACGTTCCCCTCCAGGGACCTGAGCTCCTCGATGAAGGCGGGGTACTGCGCCGGGCTGGTGAGGACGGTCACACTGGGCCAGTTCTTCGCCGCTGCACGAATGAGGGTGATACCCCCCACGTCTAGTACCTCAGAGGCCTCGGGGTAGGAGGCGCCCTTCCTCACGGCCTCCTCGAAGGGATAGAGGTTGACGACCACGACGTCGATGCGCGCGGCCTCTATCTCCTCCAGCTCCCTCATATCCTCCACCGAGCCTCTCCTGGCGAGGATGCCGGCCATGATCTTGGGATGGAGGGTCTTGACCCTTCCCTGTAATAGCTCGCCCCACCCCGTGAGTTTCTCCACCCCCTCGACCTTGATGCCCTTGCCCGTCAGATGTTTCGCCGTGCCGCGGCTGGCCATCAAGAGGTAGTCCCATCGCAGAAGTTCCTCGGATAATTCCACGAGCCCCTCCTTGTTGAAGGCGCTCAAGAGTGCCCAACGGGAGGAGACCATGACTATTACCGCCTATCTATGGTGAATTCTTAATTAAGATTTTCCAGGGAGACTTCGGGCCTGGGAAGGAGGCCGGCGGCACCTACCAGCTCTCCTAGCCTATTTTCCCAACCTACTGGCATTATGTGAACTCCCGCCAGCCCCTTCAGGTCCTGCAGCCCCTCCAAGGTCTCCAGGCATATCCTGATCCCCTCATCCTCCGGGTGGCTTGCCCTCTCCATCCTCCGGTTGATGTCCCGAGGGATAGAGACCCCAGGGACCTTGTCCTTCATGAAACGAGCCATCTTATGGGACTTCAGGGGAACGACTCCTCCGAGGATGCCAACTCTTCTGTGGAGTCCCCTCGATCTGATGATCTTCATAAACTCCTCGAAGCCCTCAAGGTCGTAGATGGCCTGGGTTTGGATGAAGTCGGCTCCGGCCGTGACGCGCATCTCCAGCATATCCGCGCCCACCTCATAGCTCCCACCGAAGGGGTTGGAAACGGCCCCGATGTAGAGCCTCGGAGGCTCCTCAACCCTCTCTCCCCCCAGAAGCCGTCCATCGTCCCTCAGCCGCCGGAACATCTCGATCTCCACCTCAGGCGTGACGTCACGGACCGCCGTCGCCCCCTTCTCCCCTCCGTGTCTGGGGTGATCCCCGCCCAGACAGAGGATGTTTCGGATGCCGTGGGCGGAGGCGCCCAGGACGTCCGATTGAAGGCCGATTCTGTTCCGATCTCGGGTGACCATCTGCATCACTGGCTCCAATCCACCCTCAAGCAGGAGGATGGCTGCTGCCAGGCTCGACATCTTGACGTAGGCACGGATGTTGTCCGTGACATTATAGGCATCTGCGCACCCCCCGACCACCTCTGCCACCTCTCTGAGTCTATCTGGGGACGCCGAGGATGGTGGGTTCACCTCTGCCGTCACGACGAAGGTGCCCGCCACCATCAGTCGCTCCAGTCTGCTCCCCGCCTTCAGCTGATCCGGGCCCCCTGCCATAGGCGATAGAAGGGTACCCCCGGTACTAAAAACCCCTTCGGTCCCGAGAGGGGAGTCTGGTTTCCAGTATTTTCCGCCTGAGAGACTCCTGGACAAACATTTATATAGAGGTGTTAGGTAGGAAATACTGGGTGTCGAATGGGCAACCTCCCCCCTCCTTGAAACCCCACCCATCCGGCACCTCTTTTCTACCTTCAAGATGCTAGCCGGCGTCTCGCGACAAGACTTAACATGCAGCCGACGATTTCTCGAGAGATTGCATGGTGGAGATCATAGACGGGAAGGCCATTGCCGCCCAAATAAGGGCTGAGGTAGCCGACGAGGTAGGCAGGCTGCATCAGAAGGGAGTCAAGCTAGGCTTGACGGCGATACTCGTAGGAGATGATCCAGCATCCAGGATCTATGTGGAGACGAAGAGGAAGGCCTGTTCCGAGGTGGGAATCTCCTCAGAGGTGAAGAGGCTTCCAGAGAGTATCTCCCTGGAGGACTTGCTGGAGTGCGTGGATTCCCTCAATCGGGACCGGGAGGTCAACGGTATTCTGGTCCAGCGCCCCCTACCCGGCCACATCCCGGAGGAGAGGGTCTTGGAGTCCGTGGAGCCGGAAAAGGACGTCGACGGCTTCCACCCGCGAAACCTGGGAAGGCTACTGGCCGGTAGCCCCACCTTCGTTCCGGCGACTCCTCTCGGCATCCAGGAGCTGCTGCTGCGCTCAGAGCACCCTCCCGAGGGGGAGGACGTGGTCATCGTAGGTAGGAGTGGTCTCGTTGGAAGGCCCTTGGCCGCCCTCTTAATGCAGAAGGCAGAGGGAGCCAACGCCACCGTCACCATATGCCACTCCGGCACGAGGCGTCTGGTGGACCACACAAAGCGTGCGAGCATTCTGGTGGTTGCAGCAGGGAGACCCAGCCTCGTTAGAGGCCCCATGGTGAAGGAGGGTGCAGTGGTCGTAGACGTCGGGATCAACAGGGTGAAGGATCCGACGAGACCCAGGGGCTACAGAATCGTTGGAGATGTGGCATTCGAGGAGGTCTCTCGGGTGGCTGGAGCGATCACTCCGGTGCCTGGAGGGGTGGGTCCCATGACGGTGGCCATGCTTCTGAAGAACACCCTGGCTGCTGGACAGCAGCAATCTGGCCAAGGATTTTAACTGCCATCCGATTACGGGAACCGTGGTCCTTTGAAGGTGCTAGCCATCGGCGGGGGAGGAAGGGAGCACGCAATCGTTGAAGCCCTTCGGAGGGGCGATGCCAAGGTCTTCTCCGTCATGAAGAACAAGAATCCAGGGATAGTGCGGGCCTCGGAGGACTTCCTGCTATGCGACGAGACCGCCGTGGAGAGGGTGGCGGCCTGGGCTAGCAAGATAGGGCCAGAGCTGGCGGTCGTCGGACCCGAGGCTCCGTTGGGATATGGTCTGGTGGACCGTCTGGAGGCCGATGGAATCCCTACCGTGGGGCCTTCCCGGGAGGCCGCCCAGATCGAGCTGTCCAAGGAGTTTGCCAGAGACCTGATGGGGAGACACGGCATCCCCGGCCTCGTGGAGTACCACGCCTTCGATGACCCGCTGGATGCCAAGAAGTTCCTGGGCGAGGTGGACTATCCTGTGGTGGTCAAGCCCATTGGCCTGACGGGCGGCAAGGGCGTGAAGGTCATGGGGGATCACTTCCAGACAAGGGATCAGGCCTTGGACTACGTCAGGGAGGTCCTCGACAAGAGGATCGGCGGTGAGTCCCGGGTCCTCATCGAGCGGAGGGAAGAGGGGGAGGAGTTCTCGCTCCAGGCGTTCACAGATGGCGAACACCTAGTAGGTATGCCCGCCGTTCAGGACTACAAGAGGGCTTTGGAGGGGGATGTGGGCCCGAACACGGGCGGGATGGGCTCGATCTCCGGGGCCAATGGCCAACTGCCGTTCCTCCTGCGGGAGGACTACGAAGCAGCTGTGGACATTATGAGAAGGGCCGTCAGAGCCATGAGAGCCGATGGGAAGCCGTACAAGGGCATCCTATACGGCGGCTTCATCCTGAGTTCTGAAGGTCCGAAAGTCCTCGAGTTCAACGCCCGCTTCGGAGACCCCGAGGCGATGAACGTCCTTCCCATCCTGCAGGAGAGCCTCGTGGAAGTCTGCTGGGCCATCGTGGACGGGAGGCTCAAGGAGGAGGTTGCCTTCGAGGAGAAGGCCACGGTCTGTAAGTACGTGGTCCCCGAGGGGTACGGGACCAAGCCCCTGGCAGATCAGGAGGTCCACGTTGATGAAGGAGCCATCCGAAGGGGCGGTGCTATCCTGTACTACGCATCCGTTGACGAGAGGGACGGAAGGGTCTTTACTACTACTTCCCGAGCGCTGGCCATCGTTGGCGTGGCCAAGGACCTGCCTTCGGCAGAAGTCCGGGCGGAAGGGGGGCTTGCCCACGTCAAGGGGCGGGTCTACATGCGACACGATATCGGGAAGTCCTGGCTAGTGGAACAGAAGGCGGAAAGGATGAGGGCCATTAGGGGTGGATGAGTTGCCGGTCTTGGACGATAAGAGAGCCACGGAGCTGAACGGGATCCTGGATGACATCGAGGCTGAGATGGAGGAAAAGGATACGGTGAGGGAGCTAGCCCTGAAGTCGAGTCGGGCCATAGCCCGGTTGTCCGTCAGCGCCGTGGGGGGCTTGCATCGAGGCGATGAGGTGGAAATGCTTCTCGAGGAGGCGAGGGAGGAGTCCCTCAAGCTGAGGAGCCTTCTGAAGGAACATCCCGACGTCTACCACTCAGGCTTCGTGGAGAACGCCCACCAGGACATGACCGAAGCCGCCGTCGCCCACAGCCTGATCAGGGGCTCTCGCCTACCCCGTCCCAACGATTTGGCCGTCACGGGCAGGGCCTACGTACTGGGCCTTGGGGACGTGATAGGGGAGCTGAGGAGATTCGCCCTGGAGAAGCTGAAGGAGGGGGAGGCGAAGGGAGCCATGGAGGGCCTGGAGGCAATGGAGACCATCTACCAGGGGTTGATGAGGTTCAACTACCCCACGGCACTCATGGCCGTGAAGAGGAAACAGGACATCGCCCGTGGCCTCTTGGAGAAGACCCGGGGGGAGGTTGCCGTGGCCCTGCGGAGCTTCGAGCTGGAGAAGCGGCTGGATGAACTGAAGGGTGGACCGTAGCTACCTCCTTGACCTTCTGCGCTGCCGGATGGCGGCGCCCACGAAGAGAGCGACCACGAAGGCGACCACTGCTCCCAGGACAATCCAGAGGGGGTTTATGGGTTCCGCCTCCTTCGTGAAGGTGATCTCTCGAACCACCTCGCCCAGGGCAGAGTCGATCACACCGTCCCCGTCGAAGTCAACCGCTATCGCCAGTCTGTGGGTTCCCACGGAGAGGCCCACAGGAAGATACTCGAAGCTGACCGACTGGGACTCACCGGGCTTGAGACTCCCCAGAACGGTCTCCGCAACCCGTTCCCCGTCCAAGTAGAGGAACACGGGTACGTCTCTGACCTCCACGGATCCTGTATTCTCTACACTAGCGGATACCGTCAAGGGAACCAGAACAGTTATCCTCTTGGTCGAGGAGCCCATGCTCCACGCGGCATCTAGGGTGGAGTTGACCTCCACGACGAGCTCCACCACCTGCTCCACCAACGGCATGGTGATGTTGAAGCTGAAAGTCTTGTTGGTAGAGCTCTCTTCGAAGGGAGAATCCTCCAAGGGGGACGCCCCCTCTAGGTCGCCATCTCGGAGGAAAGCCCTGATTTCGTAGGTTCCCCCTTCCTCCGCCGGCCCCCCCGCCACCGTCACGTTCACGGCGACGGAGTCCCCGATTCCTGCTGCGTCGACGGCCGAGATGAAGACGGCGACAGGCCCCTGGGAGTGGGCGTAGGCGGGTAGCAAGGCCAGGATCAGGACGAAGGGTAAGACGATGCTCGCCCTCAACGGCGATACCTCCTGCGCCTCCGTCTGATGAAGAGGATGGCCACCAGGGCCGCAGTTATCGCAATGGTCGCGTAGAGGAACACGGGAAACTCGGGCGGACCAAGCCGCAGGTTCCTGCCTTGTACGTCCACATCCTCCGCCGGAATGGATAAGGAGGGAAAGGCGAGCTTGACCTTCAGGATGTCCTCCACGCTCGGATTCTCCTCAGAGAAGGCGAGAAGGACGGCCTCGGCTCCGCTGACGACCTCCGACACCTCTAGCTTCAGCGTGACTTGTGCGGATCCCTGGGCAGGCACCTCGATCCCCTCCACCTTGTCCGCGTGGCTCCTCTCCCCATACAGGAGCATAGCCTGCCAACCCTGGGACGCCAGGGCGTGTGGGTTCGTCAGTACGAGGGCAAAGGCGTCCCTACCGTTCCCGTCGTTGAATATCTCCAGCTGATATTCCAAGGCCTCGGGCGATAGTGAGGGCGGCTGGCCCGATAGCCGTAGGGCAATCCCTCTGGTCTGATGGATGTCGACGTCCACCACTAAGGCGTCACGAGCTCCCGTACCTGAGGTGGAGCTCGCCTCCAAGAGGAGGGGTTCGTGGTCAACGAGTGCGCCCTCTGGGGAAGTTATCCTGACAGCCACAGCAGCCTCGTTGTTCACGCCGAAGGGCAGGGTCACGACCCGAGGCTTGAAGTCGAAGATCCAACCTTCGAGGGCGGCGTCAAGGCGGAAGGTATCATCCAAGTTTCCCGCATTTCTGAGGGTGAGGGTGTAGACGACACTGTCCCCTGCAGCCATGCTCCCCCTTTGAGACGGGTCCCACTCGAGCACGACACCGGGCATATCGACTCGTAAGAGCCTCAGGTTGAGCGTCGTGCTCTCCTTCAGTTCCAGCGAACTCGCGAAGCCATAGTCCACCCGCACGCCCCTCTCGAGCCTTTGGGTCTCCCCCTTCACATCGTACAGACCGCTGGGCAGATAGGCCTCAAGGCTACCTGACTCGTCAGTGGTAAACATCACACTGGCTGAGGAGGTGAACTCTACGGTGGATCGCTCCTTACTGCCGTCCTCCAGCGAAACGATCCCAGCCACCCGGTAGCCGGGCTCCAGCTCAAGGGTGACTGCGTTTTCAAGATGGGGCAGAACCTCCAGCTCCCTCAGGCTGACGGACCTACCAGTCTCCCTGTAGGCGTAGAGGCTGTATACTCCCGGAGCTAGGGATATGTTGAAGGCGCCGGAGACGTCAAACGTCGCGTCGATGGTGGTCTCAGTGGCGCCCAAGAAGGTGAGCCTCGCGGATACCGCCTGGTCCGATAGCAGGACAGTCCCTGTAAGAGTGGAATTGTCCAGAAACCTGGATAGCTCCAGGTTAATCTCCTTTGACTCACCAGCCACGACTTCGATCTCCTGGCTCAGGGAGTATCGAACGAACCTAGGGGCGTCGTCAACCCGATCCACTCCCCTCCAGTCCAGGGAGACTTCATAGGCTCCCGGTGCCAGGGCGGCGAAGTAGCTCCCGTCGGTAGCCGTCTCTGTAGCGAGTCTTGCTCCGTCCCGCAGGAAGTTCAAAGTCATTACGCTCGTCACGGGACTCCCTGCCGCCCTGACTATGCCCGTGAGGAGGGCGGCTTCATCCAACGACAGGTTGAGGCTAAGAGGGGAGGTGATGGGGGTGAAGTTCAGGAGGACGTACGTCTCATCCTGGACTTGGGAAGAGGCGAAGAGGGTGTAGTTTCCGGGTCTCAGGTAGACAGTGAAGTTGCCCTCCACTACCGCTTCCATCTCCTCTGGTCCGCGGAAGTAGAGGTTTCCCTCGAAGGGACTCCCATCGAGTTCCACCTGCCCCTCTACTCTCACCCTCTTGACGACTTCCACGGGCGCGAGGTCCACAGTCTTCCCGACAGGGACCCTGATGTTCACCTCCGCCAGGTTCTGAAGTCTCGTGTCGTCGCCATCCAGGGTAGAGTCCACTACCAAGCTGTAGAGTCCAGGAATGAGGTCGACGGAGAAGAAGCCGGTAGCGTCTGCCGTGCCCGACCCGAGGACGGCACCATCCCTGACTGGTACGAGGACTACCGGCGTCCCATCGACCTCTAGGTCTTCCAAGGACAGAAGCCTGCCCTCGATCCGAACGCTCTCCGCCTGGAGCTCGATGAGACTCTCGTTGGCCAACGCAGAAGAGGTGAGGGGTCCCAGAGAAAGGGGCTGATATCCCCTCTCCTGGAGGTTAAGGGTGTACTCAACGTCCTCCAGCAGGGGAACCTCGTACTCTCCATCCTCCCCCGTGATTACGGAAAAGGCCCTATCAGACGCATCCACGGCGTTTAGTCGAGCACCTTCCAACCCCTCCCCCTCGTCCCATGTGCCATTGCCGTTCAGGTCGCGAAAGACTCGTCCAACTATCGATGCCGCTTCTGACAGGGACACGTCGAGCTCTGTGGGCTCTCGCAGTGTGAAGGAAGCCGCGTACTGACCGTCGTCGTGCAACGACCAGACCCTGTACACGCCCTGCGGCAGGTGCACAAGGAAGGAGCCGTCTCCGTCAGAGGTTACGGTGCGGGGAGCCCCGTTGAGTTCGAAGGTAACAGGGGCCCCGGATACGACGCCGCCCACCCGGGTCACCAGGCCGCCAACGGGTATGGCGGGCAGCAGATTCATCTCCAGCGTCTGGACGCTCCCTTCGACCGCCGTCAGAGTTCCGAGGAAGCTGTAGGGCCTCCCGCTCTCAAAGTGCAGGGAGTAGACATCATAGACCCCCTCAGGCAGCCTCGTGCTGAAGCGGCCAGTGGCGTCGGTGGTGATGGCGACGCTGGTCCCCTCGCCCCTTCTCTCCAGGGTAAGGGTCACAAAGGGTGCGGGTCGGAAGGAGAGGAGGGTCCTCCCGCTCACATTCCCCATGGGCCTCACAGTCAGGTCCCAGGTGCTGTTCACTCCCTGGAAGACTCTAATCCTCTCCGGTAGGGACTCCCTCTCGCCAAGGCTCCCCTTCAGCGCGTAAGTGCTCTCGAAGAGGCCCTCTATGGTGTATCTCCCTTCCTCGTCCACCGTGGTCTCCATCCGAATGTCCGTGGTTTTCTCCACGACCTCAACGACGCCGCCGGCGGCGGGCTGGCGGAATTCGTCCAGCACCCTTCCGGTAATCCTGGCTGGAGGAACGGCCAAGTCCTGCGTCCCCGCCTGACCGAGGCTGAGGGAAACGTCTACATCCACGACCGAAGCGCCCTGCCTTACGAGGACGACTTCGTAGTCGTCTGGCAGGAGGTCACGAACCTCGTACCTGCCGTCAGGGCCTGTGACAACCTCAGAGATCACGTTCCCCTGACCGTCGCGAATCTCCACCACGAGGCCCCCCAACCCCTCCTCCTCAGCATCCATCACGGAGTTCTCGTTGAGGTCCATGAAGGCGATGCCCCTCACGGTGGAACTCCTCACACTGAAGTCCTCCTCCAGGATGAAGTCGAGGAGGCCGTCGCCGTCGAGATCGTGGGGGAGTCTCGCCGCCTGGTCCTCCCTTATCTGGAGGACCCTCTCACCTAGGAAGATTCCGCCGGTCTGGGTCCTTCCGTCGAGACTGCCTGAGGAGGCCACCACCCGAACCTCCCCGTAGGGCAGCCCCAATTCGTAGAATCCCCTAGAATCGCTAAAGGAGACGTCGTGGGGGACCCCTACCTCATCTAGAACGGTCATGCGGACCCCCTCCAAGGGTCTCCCCTCCTGCGTCGTGACTCTGCCCCTGAGGACGGCCCCATCGTAGTACTTGAGGATCGCAACTCCTCGGACCAGGCTGGCCGTGGGCGAGATGTCCACGGTGCCGACTGCCTCGCCCCTCTGAATCTCCCCCTGCAGCTCGAGGGCGTCGAATAGGTTCATGGCGGTCCAGTCCTCGGTGTGATTGGCCACGTCCTCACTAGGATGAGGGTTGAAGTACGCCGTACGATAGGCCAGCCGGAAGTGATTCAACATCCAGCCGTTCATCGGGGTCTCGCCCGCCAGGGCACCTGACAAGCTCGGGAGCCCATCATCCTCCAGCCCCACATCACTACCCTTCTGCCCAAAGAATATCCTGTAGAGCAGGCTGTTGTAGAACATGTCCTTGTACTCGATTCGAACGTTCGTGATGCGGGCAGCTGGGGGGACTTTGTCTAGGTCGAACTCGCCTTGATCAGTCTCAGCCACCAGACGGTAGAAGTCGATAGGAATGCTCCGCTGATCGGGCAGCTCTGCCGTGATGTGATCCGTAAGCTTGACGGGAGCGTAGAAGATGCCGGTGTTGGTGCCCGAGAGGGGGACCAGGCGGGAGTCGACGGCGAAGTACTCGACGGAGTGGCCTGTTGCAGTTCGAAGGTCCCTGTAGAGGTCCGCCTGTCCGTCGACATCTAGATTCTCCGTCAGGACGATCTTGAGATAGACAATCATGGCATTCCTGTTTGAGAGACGCACGTCCCATTCCCCGAACCTCTCGGGGTCTGATCGGATCAGCGGGATGTAGACGAGGGGCCTTCTGATGACGTCCCGGACCAGTTCATGGTCCAGCCCCCCTGCCTGCAGGGCCTGTCTGACGGCACTGCTGAACTCACCGCCATATCGTCTCAGATCGCCCTCGAGGAGGCGGACGTTCAAGATGGCGATACCCTCATTCTCGCTCTGAGCGGTCAGGAAGTGCCCCGCAAACTCGAACCCGTTCTGGAAGTTGTCCGCCACCGTGGGATGTCGCCCCTCTTGGATGGCCTCAAACCCGTAGTCCCACCAGCTCAGGAAAGCCGGCCGGTCCGTGAGGGGAAGGGTATCGGCGTCCTGTTGGCGCAGCCACTCCCAGGCCTTGGGGAAGTATGTGCTCTTGAGGGGTAGGCTATATCCGAAGGCCCCGAAGTAGAAGAGGCTGCCTTCCTGATACCCCGGGGGTCGCAGAGGCTCGGGAATGCTCCTGTACACCTCGATGTCCAGCTCCTGCTTTCTCTCGAAGGGCACGGCGGCGTCCACGGCGTACCAGGTGTTGGGAAGTATGAGGAGGAAGGCGATAAAGAGGGTTCCCGCTATGTGCCTGGCTTTGATTCCCTTTCGCAAGGCGGCCAATCTGCTCCCTCCGGTGGAGGCGACGGCCTTCCTTACCTCCTCGAAGCCGAGCCTCTCCACGATCATGACCGTCACCCATCCGGAGGTGATGGCGAAGGCGGGGGAGGCGTTGAAGATGAATCGAACGGCCGACATGGCCATGAAGATGGCCGCGGCGCTCCAGGCCAAGGCGAAGAGGTAGTCCGACCTGGGCCTCCGGACGAACTGGATGGCCATCCAGCCGATGCCAAAGATGGCCAGGTAGTAGGTGACGGCGCCGAAGGAGAGAATAGCCTGGCTGAGCTCCGGCGGTTGTGCCTCGGCGATGGTCTCGAAAACCTTGTTCGGCGCGAAGTACCCGAAGCCCGATGTCAGCGCCTGCCCCACCGTCGGGCTGTAGAGGGACGCGATGGCCAGGCCCGCCGAGAAGCCGAGGACGATGGGGGGGATGACCAGGACCCAGGGCAGCCGATGGAAGATTGTGAAAAGGATGCCCAGACCTATGGAGGCGGCGAAGAGGATGAGGGGTACGTCGAACCAGGTTCGGACGAACCCTGTGGCCGCGTAGTAGGGGGCAGCTAGCAGAAGCGCCGAACCCAGAGTGACCGTGAAAACGAGGAGGACCCCCAATGGGTCCTGATTCTTCACCTTGTGGACCAGGAGCTGCACGATGAAGTAGGCCATGATGACCACGGGGACGTAGGCCCACCCCTGCCAGGTAAGGGCCACAGTGGCCACGGAGGTACCTGCCATGATGGAGAACAGGACGGTCCTCTTGTTCTCTAGGATGAGCTGTCTGAACCCGCGAAGTACAGCGGTGGGGCTGGTCCAGCTCTTCACCCACTCCCTCTGCTTCAGCTCACTCAGGGCCTTCAGGAAGAAGTAGAAGGCCGTGACAACGAAGAAGAGGACCAAGGCGTCATGGTCGCCATTGCTCAGGGGCGACCTCTGGATGTGGGCAGGTAAGAGTGCCAGGAAGAAGGCTGCGACGAGGCCCGCCCGCTTTCCGAAGACGTCCCTGCCCAGGAAGTATGTGGGGAAGATGGTGAGGGCCCCCCAGAGGGCGGTGGAGAAGAGAAAGCTCTGCCATATCCCGAGCACTATGGAGCCCTGGAGGTGGCCGAGGAAGATTCCGGTGAGGGCTACGCTCCACGCATAGACTGGCGGCCTCGGGTTGGGCATTCCTAGGGGGTAATTGAGCATCGAGTCACGGAGGAGGTGCTTCCCCGTCGTGGCGACGTGCTCGATGATCCACCCGTAGTAGTATGCGTCCGACCCTCCGGACACGAGAAAGTCCTTCAGGGCGAGGTCGTAGACGAAGTAGGACCGCACGAAGAAGGCGAGGGCGAAGATGCCTCCCAGAATGAGGGTGATAATCGCACTCCCCTTCATGGACTTCTCTTCTTCCAAGGCTTCACCAGGACGGGCTATTGACATGGACCGGATATTTATCGGTTTTCCCACGGCCCAGGCTGGCGCGCGACGAAGGGTTTAAGTCCGCTCGCAAGTCTAGAACGCGGGATGAAACGGGATCTCATGGAAATCCTATGCTGCCCCGTCTGCAAAGGCGATCTAGAGCTGAAGGTGGAGGTTGAGGAGGAGGAGATTCTGCAGGGCCAGCTCATCTGCCGTCAGTGCGAAGTCACGTACGAGATAAGAGATGGAATTCCCAACCTGCTTCCACCGGACCTCAGATGAAGTCGGCTTGAGCCGCAATGACTCCCAGGCTGTCCTCAGCTTCACTGTAGAGTCGCAGGGGCTCGGCGTTGAGCTTCAGGAAGGTGGGCCCCCACTTGAACTTCGAAAGGAGTTCCGCCGCCTGTTCCCCGTGACCCATGATGTGAAGGGCTGCTGCTAGGGCCTCCACGCTCGACAGCAGGAATGGCTTCCCGTAGTTGACGGGGTTCGCTGCCAGGAGAAAGGGCAGGGCCCTCTCCTTGCACCCCTTGATCCGGGGAAAGCTACCCGATTTCCACGAGGTATCAACGACGCAGAGGCCTCGCCTCCCCGCAGTGGCCTCGTCGCCCTTCGACAGTGCGACCTCGGCTGTGGGGTTCAGGACCACAGAGCCCCTGGGCAGCTGCATGACCCGGGCCACGATCCGAAGCAGTCCGTGGCGCGCCAGCTTCTTCGAAGTGCACCTCTTCGGATCGCAGCGTTCCTCGTGGTAGGCTAGGAGCTTCACCACCACGTCTCCTCCCTGGAGGACCGCAATCAATAAGCCATCAGGGGTTCATAAGACTAAGGCCACAGTGATGACAAGTCCGACACTGAGAGTGATGAGTGATGGGCGATCTGAGTGGCCCTTTTCATGCGCATCGAACCTTGACCTTTGAACTAGTCAGAACTTGCCAACCCCACCGGGGGACATTCTCGAGGCAATGAAACTTGTGGCGAACGATAGTTGAGAAGCCTAAGAAAAAGAAAAAGGGGAAGGGGTGACGGGCTTTCCCCGCCTTGGCTACTGCAGTGTTCCTGTGGCCAACACGCCGTCATCGTCGAGCAACTGGAAGGTTGCCCCAGGGCTGTAGGTGGCTGTCGCCAAGAGTATGCTGTCGCCGGGCTGTATGCTGGCTCCAGTGGTGCTAGGCACGTACTGAACGCCGCTGGATACAGTCAGTAGGTTGTCCAGGGATTGCTTCGAGAATGCTATGGACCCGTCCGAGTTTCTGACGATGATCGAAACCGTCGAGTTAGCCTTTGCCGCTGGTACGTCGATGAACTCTATGGCCCAGTTGCTGCCGTCTCCGGTCTTGCTGACGCGGTAGCCAATAGGTTGCGGCGTCGTCCCGGGACCGGTGACCAGCCCTGACACCATGACGTACAGGACTGCTGCCAGAACAACGGTGATGGCCACCATGAGGATGGTAGCAATCACCGGCGAAACGCCGGCCCGATCCCATCGGATCGCCCCTTTCGTTCTCAGGTTCTGTCCTCCTGTAGGTTTCCCTACGGAGTTGCGGTCTGTGGAATTCCAGATAAAGCCTTCTCCGCGATTCTCACGTGTGGTTCTCAATTAGCCGGTAAAAATCACGGTGTCGTCGCACACGAGTTTGAGGATGTTATCCACCTCCTCGGTGGCGTACTCCTCCATGGAGAAGACGATGGTGTAGGCTGACCTGGCCTTCAGGTGGTTGATGAAGATGTGCAGGAACTCCGAGAGGATCTTGATGCTGTTGTGGATAGCGAGGGAGTTTATGGAGTCTATGACGACCACCGACGGCGCCTCATCGAGCTTTCGGATGAGGAACTCCACCTTGAGCAGGATGTTCTCCAGCATTGTGGGGCTCTCCACATAGACCGTCCTCTCGTCCTTCTCGCTGAAGCCCATCATCATGCTGGCGACGCAGTCGACGAAGCGGACGTTCTTCAGGTCTACGTCCAGCACCTCCAAGGCGCTGATTATGGACTTGGAGGGAATTGTGGCCGTCATGTAGATGGACTGGAGCCCTTTCTTCGGGGCGAAGACGTCTAGTATGGCCCGGACGGCGTCGAAGTAGTGCTCCGCCCCCGTCTGCAGGGCGATGGCTGACGCCGGTGGCATCTCCTGCAACCTGGCCATGCCGTCCGTGGTGAGGGCCGTTCAACCACCTCCCTTGAGGAGGGGCGCCAGCAGCACCCCACAGGACGTCAAGTCGAGGATGTACTTAGCCCTGGAGTGGGTCGTCCCCCTCATCTTGACCACCTGGAGGGTTCTCAGCAGGTCTCCCCTTCTCTCAAGATTTCCGAGGAGGATGATGCCGTCGGCCACCGCCTCCTCTACTCCGTAGGGGGAGTAGCGGGTGGAGCCTGCGGGTACCTCGGATACGAGGATGGCGGTGCATCCCTGTTTCGCCAGGGCTTGGATCAACTCACTTACGAATTCGCGCACCATGTCTCTCGCGGACAGCCTCGCGCAAACAGACGTGACGGAGTCGATGACTAGTCGCTTTGCTTTCCTCTTCTTCACTGCGGCAGCTATGGCTTTGATGAGGGCCTGCGCCCCCTTGGTGTCTATCTCGGGTCCATCGATGCCCGCGCTGCCGTACAACTCCTGGAGGCTTAGGAATTCCACCTTGCCCTCCTTCAGGAGCTTCGGCGTGAAGAAGTCGTACGGTATCATGCTATCCATGAGCCTCTCGGGGCCTTCCGTGCCTGATATGAATAGGCCCACCTCCCCCTCATTGGCTCCATGGAGGATGAATTCGAGGCTCAGCGAGGTTTTCCCCGTGCCACAGGTTCCCGTCACGAGCGTCGTGTTTGCGAGCGGGATTCCACCGTTGAGGATGTTGTCCAGGCTGTCAATGCCCGTCAGACACCGCTCCCGCTGGGATTCTTCCACGGGATCTGCCACGTGGCTCGATGCGGGGGCGCGGCTTATCATGTTTTTCTCTTCGTTCCCAAAAGAGATAATCGGAGGGGGACTCCGTGTTACCGTTATCTTGGATTCCTTCTGGATCGATGCATAACGTGGGCCGCACCCTCGCCAAAGTCTTAAACATCGCTGGAGGTATTGTGATGCGCCATGCTGACGAGGCCAGTCCTTCAGGTTGCCCTCGATTTCATGCATCTCAAGAGGGCCCTCCAAGCTGCCGCTGAGGCCGCGGAGGGCGGGGCTGACTGGATCGAGGCCGGAACCCCTCTCATCAAGAGCGAGGGGATGGAGGCCGTCCGATCCCTCAAGCGGGCCTTCCCTGAAAGGGTCATCGTCGCCGACCTCAAGACCATGGATACCGGAGCCTACGAGGTGGAGATAGCAGCGAAGGCAGGTGCCGAGGTGATTTCCGTCATGGTGGTCACCGATGATGCGACGGTGCTGGAGGCCGTGAAGGCGGCCCGAAGATATGGCGCCAGGATCATGGGGGACCTGATGGCGGTTCCGGACAAGGTCACCAGAGCCAAGGAGGTAGAAGCCCTCGGCGTGGACTACCTGTGTCACCACGTGAGCATCGATGAGCAGATGATCGCCCGAACGCCTCTCGAGGAGCTGAAGGCCCTATCCCAGGTGGTGAAGATACCCATCGCAGTGGCCGGGGGCCTCAACTCCGAGACTGTGGCCCAGGCAGTGGACGCCGGAGCTGGTATTATCATCGTCGGCGGGGCCATCATAAAGGAGCCGAAGGTGGCGAAGGCCACCGCCACCATCAAGAAGGCTATGGAAGAGAGGAAGGCCGTGCACACGAAGCTGTACAAGAAGTATGGCCAGGACGAGCTCTACGAGGCCTTCAGCAAGGTCTCCACGCCCAACATCGCGGACGCCATGCAGAAGAGGGGGCCCATGGAAGGCATCATTCCGAGGGTGAACAGGGGCACGAAGATGGTGGGAAGGGCCTTGACGGTGAAGACGGCGGACGGCGACTGGGCAAAGCCTGTGGAGGCCATCGACAAGGCCGGGAGGGGTACGGCCATAGTCGTGGATGCCGGAGGCGGCAAGACCGCTGTCTGGGGGGAGCTCGCATCTTGGAGCTGCAAGGTAAAGGGAGTGTCTGGCATCGTGATCGACGGCGCCACACGGGACATCGATACGATCTTGGACATCGACTTTCCCGTGTTCTCCCGCTGGGTGGTTCCCCACGCCGGAGAGCCGAAGGGGCATGGTGAGATTGGCCCCGAGATAATGTGCGGCGGTCAGAGAGTTCGCTCAGGGGACTGGATAGTTGGGGACGAGACCTCGGTGGTCGTCGTTCCGCAGGAGGTGGCCGTGGAGATGGCCAACCGGGCCCTGGACGTCTTTGAGCGAGAGAATCGCATCCGCGAGGAGATCAAGCGAGGAGGCACCCTCTCGAGCGTTCTCGAGCTGGAGAAGTGGGAGAAGGTGGGTTAGAGCCGTCCCAGCACGTTGAAGACAATCGCCACGACGAGGAGGGCAACGTTGGCTCCAAGGAGTCCGGCGTACACCTTCCGGTCCCAGCGGAGCACCTTTGACCCGTCCAGTGGAGGAAAGGGGAGCATGTTGAAGGTTCCCAGGATGACGTTGACGAAGGCGACAAATCCCACAAGACGGAGGGCCGTCATCCCCGTTGTGATGGTGGCATTGTACCCCACGATGAGGAGGAGGAACCACACAGCTAGGAGGGGTCCGCCGATGCCCAGGTTCACGAGAGGTCCGGCCGCACTGACCCTCCCGTATTGCCGGAGCGTCATCTGCCCCTGAATGTGGACCGCTCCTGGCGCGGCAAAGAGGAAGCCGAGGAATGCGGTGAGGAGCGCGATGGCGAGCCCGTACACCCACGCTCGGAACTCCGCCCAACACCCGTAGCGTTGGGCGACGACCTTGTGCCCCAGCTCGTGGAGCAGAAACCCCGTTGGCACCGCGATGGCCGCCGCAAGTAGAGCCCCGAGGAAGAGAGCGGGGCTCCCTCCAATGCCTCCTGCGCCTCCGCCCAAGAAGACGCCGAAGGCGAGAATGAGAACGGCCAGCGCTAATAGGATGTGTCGGAGTTCCGTGGTGCTGAAGCGAATCCGGGGGCGGACGGGTGCCGGGTACACCTGCCAGCTCATCTGTCTGTCTACCCTCCCACCATATTTCTAACTTGGCCCCTCTGTGGAGTCTGCTGGGAGGACCGTCTGAAATCGATGTCACGAAGGAACGGGAAAAGGTTTAAGATGAGTCCAGCCTTGACTGAGGAAACCGCGTCCCCCTAATGCACTAGGGTGAGACTTAGAGGCAAGGGAGACCGTCATGGTACTGGGAGTCTTTGGATGGGGAAAGGGAGGGAGGAACGAGACCCACGATGTGCCGGGCTCGTAGGCGTCCATAAGGGAGGAGTGTGATGGCCAGGATTGTCCTGACGGCAGATTACACCCTTATGACCGACTTCCGGGACCTGCCCCTGGCAACCTTCTTCAGTTGCATACCGACTGACTTCTGGCAATCCAGGTTTGCATTCAGGGTCCTCGCGCCCAACCCCCCCCACAGACGGGGAGAGGCGTGTTACGCTCCCTACGGCCTCAGGAAGCTGGAGGCGGCCCTCCTTGGGACATTCAAGAGGGAGGATATCGTCGTCGCCCACCCGTCTCACGTGAACAAGTTCATCGGGCCGGAAACAGAGGTGGTGGGCCTCCACAGCATGGATCCCCTCGGCCTCGGTCCCGTGAGCATGACCTTCACCAACGGGGGAACCCTGACCCCGTATACCAAGGCGAGTTTCGAGGATATCTGCCTCAACCTTCCCGACGGCAACAGGGGGTTCAAGGTCGCCTTGGGAGGAGCGGGGGTCTGGCACTTCGACTTCAGGCCTGAAGAGAAGGAGAGGCTCGGGATAGACCATCTCGTGGCCGGGGAGGTTGATCACATAGCCGGGGAGATCTTCCAGGACATCATGGATGGCACTGCGCCGGAGAAGATCCCCGAGCCCCTCAACCCCCCGAGGCTGGAGGAGATACCGCCCATCGTGGCCCCCAGCATGCACGGGATGGTCGAGGTCATGAGGGGATGCGGCCGAGGATGCCAGTTCTGCGAGGTCACTCTCCGAAGGCTGAGATACTTCTCCCCCGAGTTCATCCAGCAGGAGGCCATGGTCAATGCAAAGGTGGGCTTGACGAACGCCTGGCTCCACTCCGACGACATCTTCCTCTACAAGGTGGAGGACTACAGGACGATGCAGCCCAACTCCGATGCCATCAAGGAGATATTCGAGGCTGCCATGAACGTGAAGGGGATAGTTTCCGGGAATCCCACCCATGGGACCCTGGCCTCCGTCACCGCTGATCCACAGCTCATCGGCGACCTCTCCGATATCCTGCGGGCTAGGGCTGACAAGTGGATCGGAATTCAATCGGGATTGGAGACGGGGAGCATCCCCCTGGTGGAGAGGATAATGCCGAGGAAGCTCCTGCCCTTCAAGCCCTCCGAGTGGCCGGAGGTCGTGTTGGAGTCCATCAAGATCCTGAATGACAACCACTGGTTTCCCGCACTGACGGCCATCATCGGGCTTCCCGGAGAGGTCTCAGAGGATGCCTATGACACCTGTGTGCTGATGGACCAGATGGAGAAAGTGTCGGACCACCCGCACTTCATCGTCGCTCCGCTCTCCTTCGTGCCCATAGGCGTTCTGAGGGGCGAGGAGTTCTATAGGCCCGATGAGATGATTGACGAGGCCAGGTTCAACGTGGTCTACCGGTGCTGGAAGGGCATCCTCAGGGAGATAGACGAGACCCTCTGGGGGCTGTCGGGCATGCCCTTTGCGGTGAAGGCGCTGATAAACGGCATAGGGAGGCTCGGAGGCCGCCACATCCTTGGCATCCTCGAGAGGTTCGGGGAGAGGAACGGATTCAAGGTGTGGCCCAACCTAGCCTAAGGAAACGCCAAGGGTCCGGAGCATCCTTTCGTGTTGCTCTTTCGTGATCCAATCCACCATCAGATAGTCTCGTATGAAACCCTCCGACAGGCCGAGGCTCCGGGCCTCTTCTAGGGTCACCCCGTAGGCCTCCAGCTCCGTGGGCCGCTCTTCATATGAGTAGCTCCGATCGAACACGTCCCTTCCCTGAAGTAGCTGCCTTATGTGGACCATCTCGTGGACGAGATCGAGGTACAGGAGGATCTCCTCCGCCTGCGTGAGGTACTGGCGGGATACCACGACGCACCCATTCTCGTTGTTTATCCACATGTAGCCCGCTCGAGGGGAGATCTCCACCTCCACCCGGGAGAGAAACTCGCTGAGTCTCTCCGGGCCCCCGAAGAGGCGTCTGAGGGCCATCGAACTCTCGAGCCCGGTGGCAAGGTCACTCAATGGGTATCTGCCGTGGAGCAGATCCCTCCGGATCTGGAAGGCGTCCACCTCGCCCTCAAGGCCCTTCTCCCAATAAAGCCTCTTCCCATTCTGACGAAAGTCAGACTACCTGCAGTCGAAAATGGCAGGATGAACCGCGCCCAGGTCTAAGCGTGGGCGAGAGAAGGGACCTCTTCCCCTACGACCTTCCCAGGAGGGGGCAGGCCGAGTTCCTGAAGGATGCTAGGAAGGCTGTGGGCCAGGGCTCGATCCTGCTGGCTCAGGCACCAACGGGACTAGGAAAGACGGCGGTTGCCCTGACGTCGACGGTCGAATGCAGCCTGAAGTCGGGAAAGAAGGTCCTGTTCACCACCTGTCGAAGAAGCCAGCATCGCATCGCGGTGGAAACCTTACGCAGGATGGTGAAGGCGGGTCCTCCGAAGGTCGTGGACATCATTGCCAGGGAGGCCATGTGCGGTGATCACCTCTCTCACTCCTCGACGAGGAGGTCGAGAGTCGCCTCAGTGGCCAGGGCACTGCTCAGGAGCGTCCTCCATGTCCAGGAGTTCACGGACCTGGCGGAGCGGTTCGGCGTGTGTGCCTATGAGACGGCCCTAAAGGCGGCTAGCAGGGCAGATGTCCTAGTCTGTGACTACAACTACATCTTTGGACCTCAGCGACGCCACATCCTGCGGAATTTGTGCATCGGGCTGGACGATGTCATCCTAGTTGTGGACGAGGCACACAACCTGCCCTCGAGGTCTCGACAGGTCCTGTCCTCAGAGATGACGGTGGAGGGGCTTGAACGGATGGTGGTGGCCTTGGGCTCCCGAAGAGCTGCTCAGGCCGTGGCCTCTGTGGCTCAGATTCTGCGAGCGGAGTCCCGAGTCGTGGGTGGTGAGTCCAAGGTCCCCCGCGACTTTCTAGACCGACTGCTATCCAGATGCCTTCCCGGGGCGAGGGGTCGACAACCCTCACGGAGGCTGGCAAACATCCTGGAGAAGGTCAAATCAGATGCCGCTCCTCTCCAGCCCCCCTTACTGGGCGAAACGGTTCACCTTCTTAAGAACTGGGGGAAGTCGGGTTACCTGCGGTTACTATCTAGCCGAAGTGGCGGATCTCTCTCCCTCTTGGCCCTAGACCCCAGGCCAGCTACACAGGACGTCTTCGAGAGCGTCCATGCGTGCCTGCTAATGAGCGGGACCCTCCACCCGGGAGAGATGTACGTCGATATCCTGGGAATCCCAGGCGAGAGGAGTATCGTTCGCGAGTACGTTCCGAACTTTCCCCCAGAGAATCGACTCCTCCTGGCCTCCCGAGAGCTTTCAAGCTCCTACAGGCTGCGTCCTGAGAGCTACAGAGCCTATGCTCGAGAGATTCACGCTATCTGCCGATCCATTCCAGGAAATGTGGCAGTCTTCTTTCCCTCCTACGACATGGCTCGCCAGGTTGGGGAATTCCTTAGGAGATTCGGACCGAACAAGCGCTTCCTGTGGGAGAGAAGGGGGCAGTCTAAGGCGGAGAAGGAAGGGATGTTGAGGGAGCTAGAGACCGCCAGACAGGACGGCGGTCGGCTCCTGATGGCGGTTCAGGGCGGCTCCCTCTCGGAGGGGATCGACTATCCCGGAAATCTCCTGAGAGGCGTCGTCGTGGCCGGGCTCTCTCTCAGCCCACCTCACCTGGAGGTCGAGGCCCTCCGGTCCTTCTACTCGGAGCGCTTCGGCCGTAGGAAGGGGTACGAGTATGCATATCTCAATCCGGCCCTCAACCGGTTGGTCCAGTGCGCCGGCAGGTGTATCCGAAGCGCAGAAGATGTGGCGGCGGTGGTCATCCTCGACGGCCGAATCCTGCGGCCTTTCATCCTAGAGCGGCTGCCCAGCACCTTTAGACCCGCCGTGCCGAGGAACATCCCAGGGAGGGTGAGAAGGTTTTTTCTACGGACGCGGTCATCGAACGTCAGGTGCTCATAAAGAGAGGCGCAGAGGCCGTCCTTAAGCTGACGGATTGGATGGGCAGAAGGGCGGTGGAGAAGACCAGGCTCCGCAAAGGTTACCGACACCGCCATCTGGACGGTAGTCTGAGGAGTTCGAGGACGAGGGTGGAGGCTCGCCTCTTCAGAGATGCTAGAGGGCTCGGAGTCCACGTTCCCGTTCTCTACGACGTCGACCTCGAGGAGGACAGAATCGTCATGGAGTACGTGGAGGGCCCCACCGCCAAGGAGGTACTCAGTAGTAACCAGACTAACGCAAGGACGGTCTGTCACGAGATGGGTCTCGTGGCGGGTCGGCTACATTCCGGGGACATCGTGCACGGGGATCTGACGACCTCGAACATGATCCTTCGAGACGAAAGGCTCTATTTGGTGGACTTCGGTCTGGGGGAGAAGGGAGGCGACGTAGAGGCCAAGGGGGTCGATCTGCACCTGTTGAGGGAGGCCTTCTTGAGTGCACACTCTGACAAAGCCGAGCTCTTCCGAGATGTGCTTCAGGGGTACCGGGAGGGCTACGCGGAGGCGGAGCTCGTCATCAAGAAAGCCAAGGAGATCGAGAAGCGAGGGAGGTATCTCCGAGGATCGTAGCGGACGCACATGCCCCCGAGGAGCCCATTAACATCTTTCCCGTGAAGGAGCCTGAAGGTTTTAAGGAGCCGGCCAGCATCCACGCACTGGAGGCGTCCTCACGCGATTCGTGACGTCCAACGATGCCAAGTTCAGGGAAGTTTCCAAGATGTTGAAGGAGAGAGGCTTCCATATCGAGCAGCTTAAGCTGGATTATCCCGAGGTCCAGGCCGATACCTTGAAGGAAGTTGTCAAGGGCTCCCTTGAATGGCTCTCTAGGCGCTCCGAAGACAACCTGTTGGTAGATGACTCAGGCCTCTTTGTCGAATCCCTCGGAGGGTTTCCGGGCGTGTACTCCTCCTATGTCTTCCGAACCGTGGGTTGTCGGGGCGTGTTGAAGTTACTCCAGGACTCCGACGATCGAGGGGCGAGGTTCGAGGCATGTTTCGGCCTGCTGAGGGGAGGGGAGTCCCTAATCTTCGAGGGACACTGCCCCGGCGTGATCGGGGCGGAGGAGAGGGGTGGTGGCGGTTTCGGCTTCGACCCAATCTTCGTGCCCGAGGGCGAGACTAGGACCTTCGCCCAGATGAGTCTGACTGAGAAGAACGCTCTCTCCCATAGAGGTCTGGCGGTAGAAGAGTTGGCGCAATACCTGGAGGCCCAGATATGAGACCAGCGGAAGGCTCTCGCGTCCTGGTGACGGGCGGGGCTGGATACATAGGCAGCCACCTATGCGAGACCCTCCTCCGCCAGGGCTACAAGGTAAGGGCCATGGACGACCTCTCTGCAGGCCGTCGGGAGTTCCTCTCCGCCTGTGAGGAGGATGACAACTTCGAGCTGGTCGTGGGAGACATCTTGAGGAGTTCCCTAGAAGGGCCCCTTGAGGGCTGTACGGCCGTCTTCCATCTGGCCGCCAACCCGGACGTGAGGATGGCCCTTGCGGATACTAGGGTGGACCTGAAGCAGAACGTAGAGGCCACCCATATGCTCCTAGAGGCCATGAGACGATCAGATGTTGCCTCCATCGTCTTCACTTCAACCTCGACGGTCTACGGAGAGGCCGACGTGGTGCCAACGCCGGAGGACTACTCCCCCGTGGAGCCCATCTCGGTTTACGGGGCGACCAAGCTCGCCTGCGAGGCTCTCATCTCCTCATTCTGTCACACCTTCGGCTTCAGAGGGATCGTCTATCGTTTCGCCAACGCCGTTGGAGGCCGGTCCACGCATGGCGTGGTTCACGATTTGGTGCAGAAACTCCGGAAGGACCCCAGCGAGCTGGAGATTCTCGGCAGGGAGCCAGGTACCAGGAAGTCCTACTGCTATGTGGATGATTGCATCTCCGGAATCCTCGCTGGACTCTCGGCGGACCCGGACCCTTACGACGTCTTCAACATCGGAAGCGAGGACCAGATTACTGTGGAGGAGGTGGCGAACACGGTCTGCAACGCCTTGGGACTCAAAGCAGTCAGCTATCGGTGGACGGGAGGCGTTGACGATGGTCGTGGATGGAAGGGAGACGTGCGGGATATGTGGCTCGACCTCACCAAGCTGAAGGCGTCAGGATGGCGCCCGCGGCTCACCAGCGGGGAGGCCGTACGGCAGGCCGTTCGGGACATGACTGCGCGCACGTTTTGAGGCAAGGCGAGGGTCATGGAACTCTGGGAGTGTCCCTAGTGTGGACGGAAGTTCGCGCGCCAGGATCAGAGCCACTCCTGTGTCTCCGTCTCTGTGGATGACCACTTTCGCGGGAAGGCCGAGGGGCTTCGCGAGACGTTTGACTATATCGTTGAGGCGCTCAAGCAGAGTGGGCCTGTGCGGGTCGACGCGGTGAAATCGGCCATCAACCTGGCGGATCGATTCCACTTCGCCATGATTTATATCCACAGAGATAGCCTCACAGTGGAATTCGCTCTGGATCGTCAGCTTGAGGGGCCACGTGTCCTCCGGAGCACAGATCTGTCGCCGAACAGGGTCCTCCATTTCGTCAAGGTCAGGCATGCGGAGGAGGTCGATGACCAGCTCCTTGGATGGCTGAGGGAGGCCCAGGCTGCAGAGGCGAGTCCTTCTCCCGGGTTATGACGCTCAACGAATTGTTAAATCTGGACGGCGGCATGGAGTTACTACTGGGGCTGTAGGGTAGCTTGGCCAATCCTTCGGGCTTTGGGAGT
>JABAOH010003606.1_pt1 | contig 31627 bp, 23 predicted proteins | sample 7062181 | NCBI WGS metagenome assembly JABAOH01 (sample SAMN14538630, study PRJNA623070) | marine sediment metagenome | biome: marine biome [ENVO:00000428]; feature: marine pelagic biome [ENVO:01000023]; material: deep marine sediment [ENVO:00002113]; isolation source: pool of 5 deep marine...
GTACCATCTGATTCGTGCCCTCTAATGGCACTTAGTTTTCCTAACAGACATTCTATTAATTGTCCGATAGTCATCCTACTTGGACGCTACTACCCTAAGAAGTTTCGCCTCATGATCAAAGACTACAACTTCACATCTTTCGATGGGGGCTAGACTATACCTTAAGCGATCATTGAAGCTTGCTAGGCTTCTCACACCGATTCTCGTCTAGTCGTTGAACCTTATCCATATCCTTGCTATAGCGGACTTAGGATCATGGCTGCGGATTACCCAATCCTTAGTGTTATTACTATCAGTAGGCCGTTATACCTACCTTATTCTATTATTTAAAATAAAAGGGAGTAACTAAGGCTCCAACATAGTATATCTATGCTGTATATTGTTGTTTTTCAAAAATTGTTTTATTCTAATTTCCTGTCTTATGTTATCTATTGGTCTTATCTGTGCACTTTTTGATAAATTATATTCGCCTGGAACTGGACACAGATTGGTCCAATGAAAACATATCTGTTGTTGTTCTTTATCTTTAAGATCAAATGCACTGCAAGGAGTTACATGGTCGATATGCCAATAATTTCCATAGTTGTCCCAGTTCATTCCAAGATGTTCATCTATTTTGAAATTATATTCAAACCATTTGAATAAGAATTTTTTTGTACAACCTAAAAGTATTAAATAAGTATTTCTAATGGTTCTATGCTTTACATAACTATTTACTCGTGATCTTAAGTTTCTACCAATTCTTTCTTGGGGTGTAAATACTTTATTCCTTCTCCTTGCATTTATCTTATCATTAAACATTTCTCTTCTTTTTCTCTCTCTATCTCTATTACAGGTTTTACATCTAGAATCATAAATATTCCTTGTTTTTCTGAAAGTAAAATTAGATATCTTCTGGGTTTCATTGCACCCAGTACATTTTTTCTCTTTTAATTGTGGTTTTTCAAGTTCGCCAGCTAAAGCTTTCTTTCTTATATTCTCTCTCTGTATTTTTGCTTGTTCCTTATATTTTTCAGCATTATTTTGATAATATTTTTTTTTATATGCCTTCAATTTATCTTTATTTTCATTATGATATTTTCTACTAGTTTCATTTAATTTTTTCTTATTTTTTTCATAATATTTTTTCTGGCTTTGCTTTATCTTTTCTTTCACTCCTTTATTTTTTCTTCTTTCTCTAGCTTTCTCTGCATCGCATTTCCTGCAATTACTTTCATAACAATTTCTATTTTTCCTGTAATGAAATTCGCTAAGAGATTTTTCTTCTTCACACCTTTTGCATTTTTTTGTATCCATATATAATTACAAATCCTAATATTTATTATCTATTATTATTTAAGTGTTTTTATTTTTAAAACAACATCATATTAAGGGCGTTCCCGCAATTTGGGAATCTTGCCAGTTAATACGGATCATTACTTAAGAGCAAAAATGCTCAAAATATTTACTGACTAGAGACGACTTACGTCATCCCTGCAACCATTTTAAAAATTGCATTGGGGTTAACAATGATATCAGGTTGTATACCATCTTTTGTAAATGGCATATCTGCTGATGGTAATAGGATACCAATAGTTCCTTTTTGACCCTCTTATACCTTCTACTTTCGTAAAAGGGATGGACTGTACCTTAAGCCATCATTAGAAATTGCTAATTTCTTCAAGCCCACTACCATCCAGTCTCTGAACCTCCTCCATGATACACAAATGTGTATTTTAGGAGTTTGGCTGCGGATTGTCCAATCTTTAAAGTTATTACTATTTTTCTGGCTATTAACCAGGATCCCCGTTTATGTTTCCATAATAGGTAGTATTTAAAGCTCTAAGGATGTCCCCGCAATTTGATAGTGTTGCCCCAAAAGGGACTAGCATCGGAATATCTACTGATTTTATCAATAGTCGAAGATTCTAACTGTTTACCCAAATACATAGCTTCGAATATATTTGGCAGGATACTTTTCTGCACCAGTCGATGCCTTGAGCAATTGCCAACCCATACATTTTTCCCATTTAATCTTATCATAAATACATGAGATGGTACCTCTAAACAGTACACATTCCCTTTATAATGATAAGTTTCCTCTTTTTGACCATTTTGTTCATGACAATGGCCATGATTTATTTGAGGATTATTTTTTGATTTAACTATTCTTACTACTAGACTATCAGCATTAGTCGTTCCAGTTCTATTCTTAATTTTCCATTTAGAACCCTTCTTTCTAAGGGTCTTAATTGATCCACTCCAGCCGGCATGAATTGTTAATCTCATTACATCATCTGCTAGTTTTTTGGATGATGTATAATAACATACCGAACCTTGGTTATTGCTTGAACCATCACTATGAATTAAACTATTTAGTAAAATTCTGCTTTGCCTTTGGCTTAATCCAAATACGAATTTTGGTAAGTATTTATTCAATGCCCCGACATTATATGGTTTCAAAAATGTGTATATTATCTTATCGCAAAATTGATGTTTGCATCCTAAATCTTCATTATTTAAATGAGATCCTACATTTTTCCTGAAAGTCAAATTAAGATTTAATCTATTACACACATCTCTCATTTTATCTATCTTCCTTTGCTTTTCACCGGACAATTCTACTCCATTACCATCAGCTAAACATCCATCTGCTATCCAGATACCCAACAATTCCAAAAATGCATCCATATCATATTGGTATTCTTTTCCATTGTGATTTATTGTCATATATTTTTGTTCTGGATAATTATTGATACAATCTTTTTTAAATCTAACTCGTTTGCCCATAACATCTTTGGCAGGTATCAATTCATATTTATCACGGTCTCTCTTTTTAACATACAATTCATGATCCATTGTAACATCAAGATCAACTTGTTGTGATGTTAGTTTATACATTTTTCCATTGTATTTGAAGTTATATACATCTATTGGTTTGACATATTTAATATATTTACCATCAACTAACGTTGCAATCTTATGTTTTTTGGTGATTTTAGTTATATTTATCCAACCATCTGTAGTTTGGACATCAGCATTTTTTCGCAAACAGTATTTATCACCAATAATTGGTATCCTTTCACTCCTTATTCTCATCTTTCTCATCTCATAACCTTCATAATTGTAAATTCCTGTCCAAACTTTATCAACCACACCAGGTACATGAGATTTATATGATTCACTATTATCTTTAAAAGTCTTGCTACTGTTACCAATCGGTTGGATTGGTGAGATTTTTGCAAGAATAACGTCACCATTTTCAATTCGTGTTTCCTCTGGTACAAAACCTCTATCATTTAACTTATCATAAGAACCATATTTACCCATACCAGCTACTTTTGTTCTATCTGGTTTTGTAAACACATCATCTTGTGATGTTGACTGGTTCTTCTGTATTGTTGTTATATATTTCTTGAGGTATTTGGCTCTAAACAATCCACGATCAACTGCTGATTTATTCATAATCACCGAATCTTCTTGATTATCGTTAATACCAATCTCCCCTGATCATTTCCTATCAGGATAATCAATCATTGAATTTCGACAATATGTATAATGTATGAATACATCAAAGCCTACATTCAATCACTCTCTCGAGTGGGACTGGACTATACCTTAAGCTCTCATTAATGATAATTAATCATCTCGAGCCCATAACCATCTAGTCTCTGAACCTTCTCCATGATACACATTATGTGTATTTTAGGAGCTTGGCTGCGGATTGACCCTATTCTGTAGATTATTACCGACTTATAGTAATTAACTACAACCATTATTCAATTTCCTAAATAATTTGGTACTACAGACTTAAAGTTGGGTTGTCCCCGCAATTTGATTATGTTGCCTGTCATACACAGACTTGCCATAGATTTAGCTATGACAGGAGCTAATCATTAACCCCGAATAACACGCGATAGCAACAACTGCATTTTCGCCTGCTGCAAGATAATCGGTATGAATATATCTCATCATCCTTGTCGTAATCAGTGGTCTCTGTGGATGAAATAGAATATAACTAATATCAAGTCTATCTCTATAATTTGATGCATACAATCCCATAGCATGTCTAGCTTGTGAGTATTGGTAAATATTTCTTGGTCCTTGATTATGATTACAGAAGGGAATATTTGCAACTACAGCACCAATCATCATAGAGGGATGGATTTCGCAATGTGTATAATTAACATATACGAAATCGTCATATCTGTTTGTAATAGAACTATTATCCTTGAGTTTTACTTTTGTTATTAATTTTGCTGTGTCTACTTGTTTCTTTCTCATATTTTCTACATCAACTGGAAACATGGCTACCATAGAATTAACATATTCGTCTGTATCAAGGTATTCTATGGTTCCTTGATTTTTTATCATAAATTCATTCCAATTTGCAGAAGTTGTTGTATTACTCTTACCATCCAATATAATTGTTTCTGTTTGTTGTTTGGTCAGTTTTATCGTATTGTTCTTAACAACAAAGAATGGCCTAAATAATCTTCCACCATCACAAAATATCTTAATTTCTTTTGATTCTATTTCAGATTTAATTTCATGTATAATTGAAGTATGTGCCTCCAATTCTCCCTTCAATTTCATATTCTTTAAAGCATTATACATTCTACCAGGTTCTTTGGTAAGACCCAACCATTCACCATTGAGAAATACTCTTGTATATGTCCCCACTTCACCTGGGGATATATCATGTAAATCCACTAACTTATCTTTAAGAAAGCTTTTAATGATATATACTTGTGACTTTCTTGTAATTGTCACATTTCCCATAAGGGAAAGATTCTTCACAAGACCAACTTTATTACCCTCCGGTGTCTCGACGTAACAATTACTAATTACAAAACTATTACCTATGAAGCTATGATTTGATGAAATGGTAGTTAAATCATATACTGGTTCTGGTTTTATTTCTTCAATTGATGCAATAGGAATGGATACTTTATTATCTTTTAAATTGTATTCCTCCAAAAATTTATCATAACTAATCTTTTTATGAACAACTGGAGAAAATTTATGACCCTTCTTAAGCCCATTAATTATCCTGTAAATTTGGTTAGTAGATATTCCAGTTTTATCTCTAATCTTACAAACTCGTTCACCATTAGTGTACATTTGTTCTATAATATTATAATTCTCTTTTCTTGTTTGAAGCATTTGGTGGCAATATTTTATATATTCAATAGGAAGAGATGACTCTCTCTTTTTTTGGTTACAATATCTATAACTTATACAATCAATATATTTACATATATTATCTAGCGTTTGGTCAAAGCGTATAGAGAATTCGTATTTATCATCTATTATTTTGCTATTAATTTTAGCCTTTATACCAAATTCCAAAAATAAGTCAACGATTGATTCAAGATACAATTGTGTTTGATCTTTATTTTCTAAATCAGAAGTTTGAGATGATCTTCCAAGAGATAATTTCCAAGTTTTAGAATTTGAATGCATTGCTATCTTCCCCCCATCTCCTCCTTGAAATCCTGACAAGAATTCCCTTTTTGTTCTCTTATTTGCCTTTTTAATCCATTCTGGTAATTTTCTTGCTTGTGTAGTTTTCTTCCCTTTAAAACCGCCAAGTGTATGAAGCAAACAAGCAAATGCTCCATTTTTTCCAACAGTCCAAGTTTTATGTGTCACTGTATTTCCATGTTTGGTATGATAGTATGTTATTGATCTTCTAAAAAATGGATAACCAAAACCTAATTTCATTATATCATCAATCATAGCATATACATCATCCAGTTCACCCAAAGAGAAGCATGCATCATAATAATCTCCGCGCTGGCATATATGACCATCAGTTATGGACGCTCCAAGCAATCTAGCTAATATTTCCGTTTCTTGTTGTGTTAGATTTCTATCTAAAATACCAATTTTTTGTAATTCTATTCTATACTGTTTAGGTATTTCAGAAGATTTAATCTTTAATTTAGTCGGTTTATCACAACTTATATATTTTGACACGTGTGTAATAATTACTTTATCATTTACTTTAAGATCTCCTGCCTTTATCCAAACAAATTTCCTATTTTTATTAACAAGAATAGGATGATCTGGAGTACATTTAATTTCTCTACCACTAATTGTCCTTAATTTTAACAATTTATCGGGAATCAACTTAATAAATCTACTCATTCTCGATGGTGAATCATCCAGAGTTGATGGATTTACAGTTTTAACAGTATCATATTCTTGAAGATCTTTTATCTGTTTAATATCAATACCATTTCCCAAAAGAATTTCCGTATCACCAGTTACACATACGGCCGATAGTTGGGTATTATGCAAATGTCGAGGACCTGTCAGTTTATTTGTTGATGCATCAACTGTTGGTGAGTTAATTCTGCGCAATGTTGAAACAGTAAGAAGATATGTCAATCTCTGTAACATTTGAGCAACACCTTTCTTTTTACCCCAAACTCCTGTAGATAGTGCTCCTTTCAAACCTTGTTCTATTATATTTGGTTTAATTTGATTGATTATATTTAAAGGTCTTTCATCATCATTATTTCTTCGTCTAAAGAATTTACTGCACTCATTAAGCATCTTCTTGTAATATTGCTTAAATAACTCAAAGATAAGAGTACCTGGAAGGTCAACACGTTTATTGACATAACTATCCCTGTCGTCCTTTTCAATTCTTTTTAAAACACATTGTGATAATCTGTTAATCATATAACCAAGATAGTATGCTTTCATTAGTGGATCTGCTGCTACATGTGGTAAAAAGTTGTTAGTTAGAAGAGTTTCTAAATGTTTAATCCTCTCTTTCAATCTAATATCTTTATCGGTTTCATTATATCTTTTGATAACTCTCATTTTATTTATTAGGTAATTAATAGCTGCTTCTTTAGTTCTTATTTTAATATTTGTATCTTCATCTACAGCGGCATCAATTGATACTCTTATCAGATTAACCATGTCGACATCATTTTTATCGTAAACAACCATATTAATTATATCTCTGTCAGATTCAATACCGAGTGCTCTGAACAAGATAAATACTGGAATCTCATTCAAGATAGGGACTCGAATGGTCATAATCTTATCTTTTTTCATTCGTATTGAAACAATTTGTGTCATTTCAGCATCAATATAAGATTTTGAATTTACTTGAACAGTATATATCAATGCATTTGAATCTTTTTTTGTAAATACTAGTGGTTTGTTATTTACCATTCTTTCTAGTGACATAACAGCTTTTTCTGAACCATTAATAATAAAATATCCGCCTGGATCATATTTGCATTCTGATTTGTCTTGTCCTTTTTTGATATTTGTAGAACAGTATTTTGACTTGACCATCACCGGTATGATAGCTATTGGATATTCATATTCTGGTTGACCAATTACTCTTCTTTTGATTTGTCCGGTTGCTATATCAACTTTTTCTTGCACTTGCGTTATGGTAGCAACAAGTTTGGAAGCATATGTCATATTTCTCTCTCTTGCATCTGATGGAAACATTATTTCATCTTCATTATCGGTTGGTGGTTTGATAGATATGTTTTCATATTCAAACATGTATCTATAAACTGTATCCTTTGTAATTTTTTCAAAAAATATATTCCGATTGTCTTTGAGAAGAGATTTTACATCCTCATCCAGAAACTTGTCAAATGAATTGTACAGATGGCTAAACATAATATTGTTCTGTTTAAAATAAAGATCAATTAATCTAAAAGCACTATCAATATCTAAAAGAGACTCCGATTTAGGAGCTGGTGGTAGTGCTTTGTCACCATACTTAATCAATTCATTTGTGCCTTTCTTTTTGATTCTTTTCATATTAATTGATTTTTTGTTTTGTATATTTAATGTCGACATTAATATTAAAATAATAAATCAATTTTTTATTATATATTAATTAATCTTTATGTTTTTTTAAGATTATTTAATTAACTTAATATTTAATCAAATAATCATTTATAAATTAATCTTCTTTGGGTTTGTTTGATATTTCATCTAACATCGAATTTAATTCACCGAACATCTTCATCATATCTCCTAATTTTATCATATCTTCTTCTGTTGGAGGTTTCATGTTAGAAAAATCTGGAGGTGAAAGATTAGATGGAAAATTTGGCAGTGGGAGATTTGGTAGTTGAACATTGGGTGGAAGAGTTGGTATTTGGATATTAGGTGGTAGGGGTAATTGGGTACCAGGTGGGAGATTTGGTGGCGAAAATATTATATCTTCTTGTCGTTCTTCTTCTAATATTGTATTGTTATTTGATAAATCATTAACTCCTTCTGATATTTGTTTAACATATGGAATTTTTAATAAAACTAATTTTAGTTTTTCTGCCAATATTCCAATATATTTTTCTAGAACTTGTAGGTAAAATTCTAAATTATATTTGATATACATATTAGAAACTGAATCAACTTTAGAGGTTATATTCTGATATAGTTGATTACTACTAATTTTAGTTTTCATTGATTCAGCATAAGAAAATAGCTTTTCATAATAATTACTAAACATTTGATAACGCTCTAAAATTCTTTTTTCATCATTGGTTATATCATTATTATCTCTTCCCTCAATATTTTTTAGAGTTGTTTTTGTATTATTCATCATTTCAACAATTTTTTCTTTATGATATATCAAATTATAAGTTGTTGTCATAAAGATATACATTAGTGCACTACTAAAGCTAAATATAACCCAGGTTAGCATAAATGTAAACATATAAAGCGAATTAGTAGTTCGTGTTTTATATGCAGAGTACCCTGTAAATAGTGTTAAAACGTTTTTGAGGCCAAACATCCAACTAAAAAATACTATTCCAATATTTTTAAGATTTGTAAAATCTGATGATTTTGATTCTGTATTTTCCATTATTTCCTATATCTCTATATACAATTTATTTATAGAATAAATCATTTCTTTAAATAATATGCCAAAATATTTCATCTTTTTTGGTCTTTTTCAAATATTTATTTATTAATCTAAAATGATCTTGATCATTAAAAGCACTATGATTTCCCATTTTATTATGACATGAATATCCAGATGGATGTGAAGATATAATAATCTTATGTTTTTTCTGATCAATAAATTTACTTTTTTCATATGCTGGTCTACCCCATAAAACGAATATGGTATTATTAGTATGTTTTGATATATACTTAATAAGATTATCAGTTAACCAATTCCAATATTTATGATGACTATTTGGACATCCATGTTGAACAGTGAATGCTGTATTTAACATTAGAACTCCCTGATATGCCCAGGATTCTAAATTTCCATGTGATGGCATTTCTATTTGATGATTGAAATTGACCATATTCTTATAAATATTTCTTAGTGATGATGGAATTTTTATTCCAACAGGTACGGAAAATGACATTCCCATAGCTTGTGGAATAATTATATTAGTATGTGATTCATTTTTATGGTAAGGATCTTGGCCAAGGATGACTACTTTTATACTATCCAATGGTGTCGCATTTAATGCTGAAAAAACTAAATCTGGATATGGGTAGATTTTAATTTTTCCATCTGTTACTTTCAAACAGTGGGATAGATGATTTTCTATTCTTTCAAATCTTTCATCTTTAAATGTGGATTTAAAGAAATCATTCCAATCTGGATGAATATAGAGATTTTTCAAATTGACTTTGTAGTTTGGAAATTTTTCAAGCCAGGAATCATATTCATAGTTATCTACAGATATTAATTTATACCTATTATCCATTATTATAGCAAATATATTAGTACTAAATAAGTATATTTATATATCAATTTTTACGAACAAATCAAAAATATTTGAAAAATTGATTTAAAAAATACGTGATATATTAATATTAATAATATCAAATAAAAATATTATTATTATCATTTATGGATTTAAGTAATATAGATGATATATCTGACATTGAGGAATTGAATGATAATGATCTATTCGAATTGTTGGATCAAATTGATTATAATGAAGAAAAAACTAAAATTGAAGAATTAGAAGATGATTCTAGGATTATGAAGAATCAATGTAGTAATTGTAATTCTAAAGATAGTATCATTGAGGACTATTCTGCAGGCATTCTTGTTTGCACTAAATGTGGTTCTATAAATGATAATATTATGGATAAAAATCCAGAATGGAGGAATTATGAGGATGATACTCGAAAAACAACTAGTCGTTGTAGTGTACCAACAAGTTTTTTCCTACCACAATCTTCACTTGGTACGACAATATCTGGATATAAAAATAGTAATATCAAAAGACTCCATAGTTGGAGTCGAATGCCTTATAGAGAGAGAAGTCTTCATATTGTTCTTAAGAAAATACAAGAATTATGCCGGAAAGCAGGTATTATAAAATATATTGAAGACGATGCAAAAATTCTTTATAAAAATATTAGTGAATGTAAACATACAAGTGGAAAAAACAAAGGGAAATATATAATAATTAGAGGAAAGAACAGAGAGAGTTTAATTGCTGCTTGTGTTTTCTATGCATGCAAACGCAGGGGAAAGACTAGAAGTCCAAAGGAAATAGCTACACTATTTGGATTAAAATATACAGAAATAACAAAAGGTTGTAAAACATTTTTGAAATTAATGAAAGTAAAAAAAATGAGTTATGATTATAATTCAAGTATCCCAATCCATTTTATACCAAGATTTTGCAAGTCATTGAATATCAAAAAGGAGTTCATTGAGCAAGCTATTCAAATCGTAAGGAATATTCAAAAATTAAATATTGGCTCAGTTCATACTCCTCTGTCAGTAGCAACTGGTGCAATTCTTTTAATGGCAGATATTAACAAATTGCCAATAACAAAAAAGATGATTGCAAAAGAGTTTGATGTTTCAGAAGTTACCATTACAAAAGCTTACAAGAAGTTATATAGGTATAGAAATATTTTGATAAATGATGAATTGACAGAAATTCTTGTCGAAAAACTAGAAGAAGAAAAGAAAAAAGCTAAATTACCACAAAAACTAATTGAAAAATATAAGAGTCTTACCATATCTGTAACAGTAGATGATGCTAAAAAATCTAACACAGATATTATTGAGCTAGAAGATGTAGAAGCTGAACCAAATGAATACGCTGTATTTGATATGAAAAACAATTCGTTAGATTCTTACATACAAGAAATAAATTGTGATATTTATGGGAATCTTGCAGCGACAGAATCAGAATATAATGAATTTATAAAGACTGTTGATGCTGTTGGATTTTAAATAACATTTATTAAATAATTTAACTATTAAATTATTTAATCCACTAATTCGTTTGAATTAAAATCGATAAGGGCATGATTTAATACCTCCTTGATATTATCAACTAATATAATTTTAAAATCACCTTCAAATAGATCTTTATATTCCTTTTTAATTGTTTCAATATCTTCTTTATTTTCTTTGGAAACCAATACTAATTTAACTCCAGCCCTTTTGGCACCTGTTAGTTTATATTGCAATCCGCCAATTTTTGTTACCTTACCAGTCAATTCAATCTCCCCAGTCATTGCAATATTATGTCTTATTTTCTTTTTAAGTATTCTCGAAATAAATGCAGTAGCAAATGCACATCCTGCAGATGGTCCATCTTTAGGAACAGCCCCTCCTGGGGCATGAATATGGAATCCATGTGGATTATCTATTAAAAATTGGCTTCTAATACTTTCCTTAATTTGATGAATTGCTGCAGTGAAGGCAGTTACAACTGATTCTCTCATTATTCTTCTTTGACTACCTGTTAATTTTAGAGTGAATTTCTCTTCATCTCCTGTATAATTATTGTATATCTGGATTGGTAAGATGCCACCTTTTCCTGCATCTGTAGCATACAATCCATTAATAACTCCAATTTTATCCTTATTATGAATTTTTTGTATATGAACATTTTGTTTTCCTAAATATTCGACAATAGTTTTTCTGTCAATATTGATTGGATTTTTCAAGGTAAGTTTTCTGTTATTAGAAAACAGATTACTAGAGTAAATTTTGTCTATATTTAGTTTGAGAAATATCTTTTCTAATTTTCTTTTGAATTCCCTAACTCCTGGTTCATATGTATATTCGTCTATAATAAATTCAAGATCTTCATCTTTAAATTTAATAGTTCCATATTCAAAACCAACTTTTTCACTCAATTCCTTAACAAAGAAATCATTAGCAATAATTTTCTTATCTTGTATTTTGAATGGTTTAACTTCTATTTCTTCTATACGGTCCAATAAAACTTTGTCAACCAAAGAAGAATCATTGTATGAAAAAATGAATAGAACTTTATTAAGTGGAAAATTTATTTCCTGGAAAAATCTATCTTGAAATTCTCGATTTGTATTGGGATCTGTCATATGTATCAATATGTTAAATATATCACTACTTCCTTCATTATTCTTCTTGCCAGCTTTATCTAGTTCATCAAAATACATTACACATCTTGCATTACCAGCCTTAACCATTTTTTTAACTACCATTCCAGGTTGTGCACCACTATACGTATACCCATGTCCATGCAAGATTTCACCATCATTCTGACCGCCTAGTGTAATTTGAACAAATGGTATTCCTAGAGCATCTCCAATTGCTTTTGCTATTAAAGTTTTTCCAACACCAGGAGGACCAACAAGACCAATAGAACTACCAGAACTTGCTGGATTGGTAAGCCACATACCCAATAGTTCCTTTATTGATTCCTTACAAATCTTATGTCCATGGGCTTTTCCATTCAACTTATCCATAACACTATTCAAAAAATCTCTACTCTTTCGTTCATCTTTTCCAATATCTGCAAATTTGATATCATCATCATTAGAAGGCCATGGAAAATTTAATAAAGTTTTTACATAAAGGAGTTGCTTATAATAATCACTATTTGATGCTTTCATCTCTTCTACCTTCTCTAATGAAGCCTTTTTAACATTCAATGGCATGTTCTTGCAAACTAGTACTTGTTTTTTGAGATCAATATCATTAATTGTCAGACTTTTTATTTTTTCTAGCTCATTTTTAATATTTACTGAAGTTTTTTTTAGTTTTATTTGAGATACATAGCTCAAATTTTTAAATATTATATCTGAAATAGAAAATTCTACTCCTGGTTTTTTATCCTTTGTCATGCCATATAGTAAACCTGCAATATTGATATTATCATCAGATCCCATAAGATATATCCTAATAATATTAAACATATGCTTAATCGTTATCTTTTCTTGTTTTCCTTCTTTAACAAATTCTTTCATTAGATTCATAAAAGTCATTTTAGTTAATTCTAAATATTGTTTATAGCCTTGTTGAAGATTCTCTAAAAATTGTTTTTTTGATAGGCACAATATATTACAAATATGTGAATTTCTGATATATGATCTTATAAATTTCTCATTAATCTTACTTTTTTTTAAAATATGTGCCTCGATTTCTTTCTTCTTTTGATAAATAAAATTATTACAAATTTGTGATGTTCTTAGAGTTATATTTAATGGGTCATGTGAAAAGAATCCTTTTAATATTATGAATGTATTTTCACCATTTATCATTCTATTTATATAAAGTTCTGCGCAATTATCTATAAGAACATCAATCTCCAAATCTATTTTTTTAGGAAAAATATATCCCTTAACATTTTTTTTAGGAATGGATTTAATCCTGTAGTCTAAGGGTATAAAAATCTTATTATAGAATTTAATCATCTTTATTATTTCTTTATTACTCATGTATAACTTATCATACTGTTCTCCAACAACCATTGACAAACAATCATGTACAGATCTAAATCCTATTTTTGATGCTATATTTTCTAATAATCCTGTTTTTATTTCTTCAAATGGTTCTCTTATTACATAATCATAATTAATATTCTTTTTTCCTACTGGAGCATCTATATCCATAATTTTATATAAATTTACTAAATTTCGTAAATCTTCATACATATTTGTCCCATCAAGTAGTGTCAGATTGATTAGTGGAAAAATATCTTTTATGGAAGATTTAGCCTTATCTTGATCTTCTGAATTTTCTTCTGTATCACAATTTCCATCACATATATCCATCATATGAGCATTATATGTTGTATTAATTTTTCTTAATAAATCATTTAATATTTTATAGAAATTGTTCCTTTCATTAATAGTTATAATATTTTCTTGATAACAGTACCCTATATGTTTCTGAAAATTATTAAGAATTGTTGAATATCTATTGTATTCCATTTGTAGATTATGGATTCTATAATCTTTCAAAGATATGTCTGTCATCTATATAATAATGTTTAGGAAATAATACTCTGTGCACATGTTTTTCCGCATATGTATACTTTTATCTACAATAAAATATTAATTATAAATTTAAGACTAAAATCTTCTGTTTTTTGTTATAAAAATAATATATTTAATAAAAAGAATATCTCATTAGTTTTTCATATATATATAGTTTTTGAAAAATGATAAGTGTGTTTCTTTTTTAAAAAATAAATCCATAGAATAAATATAAATAAATATGGCAAAATCTAATCCTAAAAAAACAAAGACTAAAACTAAACCAAAATCAGCACAAACTGATAAGAAGACCGTAAAGAAAACTGGAGGTGCTAAAGCAGTAAAGAAAACTGCAGCTAAAAAAACTGTAGCCAAAAAGACTGCTAAGAAAACTGCAAAAAAGACTGTTAAGAAAACAGTTAAAAAGACTACAACTCAACAAGACAGCAATCGCACTCGTTATTTTAAAGTTATTGAAGGAAAAAATGATCCTCATGGTAGATTCTCTGGTTCTAAACCAAAACAAGCTGCTGCAAAGGCATTGACGTCTATTCTTAGGGCAAGAGAGAGCAACAAACAATCCACAACTGGAGAAATTAAATTCAGTATCGTAGAATGTACTAGAGGAAGCAGACATAAGACATACAACTATGTCGGAGAACGAGTCAAACTAGACGAACCAATGAAAGTAACAATTGGATCTGGTGATAATGCCAAGGTCATTACTTACAGATATAATAACAAGGTTATGAAAGACAAATCAGCCTAAGTTAGTTAAAAATTATAGTTTCAATTATGGAACTACAATTTTATAAGATATGTATTTTTGTAAGAACATGAGGATATATTAGTTCATTAAAGGTAAAAAATCCAAGTATAATTATAAATACTTTTCCAACCCATGATCCAAAAAAGTCATTTGGATCAAAAAATTTTTCTCCTTCTTCTAATCCAATAACCATAAAAAAGAATAGATTTATCCATAATGATCTCATCGTATCATGAGTCACCTTATTGACATTTTTATAAATGAATTCTCCAGTATATATTCCTTTATAATTACTTTTTCGATGTTCAAAATAAAGTTTTATAGATACTATTGCTACCGTCAAAGCAATAATCTGTAAAATTATATTCATATAATTCATAGTATATATATTGGAGACAAAATTTAATACGGTAATAACAAAAAAAATTTCTGTATGTGTTATATAAAAATGTTGAGTACTAGATCTATTACCAATAATTCAAATAAAAGAGAAGACTCATATAATGTGACTGAGGCTGAAGTTAAGTTATTATCGCAAAGAAATATAAAACCTACAACACAACAACCTCAAACAAAAAATGGCAATTCACACGATGTAACAGATGAAAAGATTAAATTAATGGAGGATAGAAATAAAGCACAAATAGAAATGAAACCTGAACCCAAGGAAGGCGTTTCTAAAGAATTTCCAAATGTATTCCAACCTGAAAAAAAAATAACATCAGAAAAACCTAATACTGAAGCAACTACTGAAATTATTAGATCATTTCATGGCTCAGAGATGGAAATCTTTAATAAACATGAAGATGGTAGTGCACCTAAATCTAGTGATCTTCTGATAAAGCATATAAATTTTGCAAGAATATCTGAAGCAGAAACACAACAATTTTTAGAAAATATAAATTTAATAAGTGATAAAGATAAAAAGATAGTTGTTAGTTTAAAAAATGATAAATTTATATTTTTTGATGACAAAAAACATTATATGGGATTTATTACAGTTGAACATATTGCTAGATATTTAGGATCTCATTATGATGTAAAGAAACAATTTATGCGCCATTTTAATATTAAAGAATATAATGATGCAAAAGAATTAATCGAAACTTTTGTTTGCACCATCCAGTTAAATAAGAAAATCAGATATGTTTCTATTGATATCAAAAATCATATGGAATCTGCATTTATGGGAGATATTGAGATGATAGTAAAATTAAATAAATTACTTCATTCATTCCTAAAAGTTAAATTAGGTCATGAATTGAACTATGTTGATGAAAAATATAGAAAGAGAATAGAACAAATAATTAAACAATTTGTATATACTATGCTCAATTATACTATGGGATTAATAGAGATAGTAAGTAGTCAGATTAAAAATGATAAATCTAAAAAAAAATTAGCAAAAGAATTAGTAAAATATTCCATTAATACAGTATATCGAATCTCCAAATTTGTCCAAGAACAAACTGGAATTATATTAAGAAGCAATCAAGAAATCGAAAAGTTACTAATTATGAATTTCAAATTAAGAAACATAATTGAATCAAGAATGAATGATTTGATTGAAGAGATTAAAAATCAGAATCTAAACTTGAGAAGTACTAATATAACAAGTGGGCAATTAGGAGGTAATAAAAGGGAAGATGAAGGTGATCTACATTCAAAAGCAATTACCTTATCAAATTCAGATAGTAATAGTTATTCAAATTCAGATAGTAATAGTTATTCAAATGAAGAAACTGATAGTTATGATTCGGTCGAGCTATCCAAAAGTGTTGTTTCTGATATTGAATATAATATATCAGAGGATAAATCACATTTTAGTGCTATATATGATATTTAATTTTTTTCTATTATAATAATAAAATGAATAATTATGCAAATAATTTAAATTCTATGGATAATTTGAGAAAAGTAAATAAAAAGATAATAGATATAGAAAATTCATTAGAACGGAAATATATAAGCAATAAATTTTATTCAAGAGATTTAAAAAAAATACTTGATGAATCCATAAATAGATATTTTATTATTTTAAAAAATTTAGAATGTTTAATTGAGTAGTTTTATTTAATTTTGATTGTTTTCCATATCTCGAAGACTATCAAGAGTAGTTCCCTGTCCAGGGGTTTTAATTACATCATCATTAATAATATCTTTTGACATACCAGAAAGATTAATACCAACCATATTCTTATATAAATCATTACATAAATCATTTACTTCATCAATTCTAATCTGAAAGTCCTTTTCTGTAATATTAAATCCTTCATTATTAATTTCAGCCTTCCTTTTCCTAACATCAATATTAATTAACCAATCAAATACTTCGCAAATTTTATCATCTAATTTTTTAATTTGCTCTTCATGCAAAGAAAATATATTTGACATCAAACTACTTTTAATTGCAAAACACAATTGCTCCAATTCATTACGTTTCGTTTTGATTTCTTGCAAAATACTATTTTTTTCAAATATATCTCCTTTATTTTCATCTACTAATTTATCACAAGTTTTATTTACCTCTTCTAATTTCTGTTTATATTCAATTCTCGAAATTTTCTCTTTAACATGGATCCAAAGTAGTACATCGTCTATATAATCTCTAACCTCTCTAATTAATTCTTCTTTTGCATTAATAGTATCACTATTAATAACTTCAAATACTGAGTGGCATAATTCTACTAAACTATTTCTTAATTTTCTTATTTCTTCCTTTTCTTCCTGTCCCATTTCATCCGTTATGCCAAGTTCTTCATTTTCTAATTCCTCATATATTTGTTCTTCATCTTCTCCATCATTACCATAGATAGTAGTTCCACCAGCTGTATCATCTGTATACGATTTTACTTTTCCATCATCTTTACCAGTTTTTGATTTAAGAATTAGGGTTCCATATTTCTTTTGTATATTATTTATAACTTTAGAATACTCTTTTGATGATCTTTGAAGATAATTTTTCTTTTCTAGCCATTTATAAATTTTATTAATATCAGCCAAAATCAATTCCTTATCTTTCTCTTTTAATTTAAATTCATCATTTTCCAAATTAATTGTTATATTACTACATAAGTCTTCAATATTATAATAAAGTTGTCTTTTTTCACGATCCATTTTATCTTTTTTCTCTGAATCTTTTGCTTCCTGAACTAATTTTTTAATTTCTTCTGGAGTCAGTCTTCCTTTATTTCCAGTAATTGTGATACTATTTTTATTTTCATTATTCTTAAGATCTTCTGCTGTTACACTAATTATACCATTTATATCAATTGAGAATGTAATATTTATTTCTGCAATTCCTCTTGGTGCAGATTCTAAACCTTTAAGGGTAAATTCACCAACTTTAAAATTATCCTTTGTCATTTCCCTCTCACCCTCAAAAATTTTCACAACAACTGATGTCTCGTAATCTGAATCTGTCGTAAATTTTTTCTTTCTTTTAATAGGTATTACACTATTTCTTGGGATTAGAGTGGTCATAAGACCACCAATTGTTTCAACTCCTAAAGATAAAGGAATTACATCAAGAAGAACAACTGATTCAGCAAAAGGATCTGATTTATGTGATATTATATAGCCTTGAATTGCAGCTCCTGCTGCTACAACTTCATCAGGATTAATTGTACAATTTGGTTCTTTTCCTCTGAAAAATAATTTAAGATTCTCTCTTATAGTTGGCATTCTTGTTGCACCGCCGACTAAAATTATTTCATCGATATTATCTCTGTCCATATCGCATGATTTTAAAACATCCTCAACTGGTTTAAGACATAATATAAATAAATCTCTACATAACTTTTCAAATTGTTTTCTTGTTATTTGCACCAGTAGACTTTTATCTTGATAAAAGTTTTTGACAGCAATTGTTGCTTTCCATGTTTCAGATAACATTTTTTTTGCATTTTCACAAGCTTTTTTTAACTTTTGTAAGGAAACAAGACTAAGATTTTTTAGCTGTTTGATACCATTTTTCTTTTTGAAATAATTTTTACAATAATTAATTAAAGCATTATCAAAATCAGCTCCACCTAAATGTGTATTACCAGTTGAAGCTAATACTTCGAAAACGCCATTAGAAATATTAAGAAGAGATACATCTAGTGTACCTCCACCACAATCATATACTATTACATTTATATCTTCTTCCTTATTTTTGCTAAGACGTTCTAATCCATACGATAGAGCAGCTGCAGTTGGTTCATTTATTATTCTTACACAATCCAATCCTGCAATTATTGCAGCATCCTTAGTTGCTTGCCTTTGACTATCATTAAAATATGCAGGAACTGTGATGACTGCTTTTTCAACTGGTTGTTTAAGATAATCTTCTGCCATATATTTTAATTCCATAAGTATATAGGATGAGATCTCTTCGGGAGTTATCTTCTTTTTTCTATTTGTTAATTCAGATGTTAATATTACATTCTTCTGCTTATCTCCTGAAATTCCATATGTTAGAAATGGTTTATCATTAACGACAGAGTTATCATCTATTTTTCTACCAATTAATCTTTTGACTTCATAGTAGGTATTTTCTGGATTTAAATCAATTTGATTTTTGGCCTCATAACCAACATATTTTGTTTTATTTGTAAATGCTACTACACTTGGTATTGTGCGATGACCATATGTATTGGGTATAATTTCTAAATTATTATTTCTCCATATAGCGACGCAACTATTTGTTGTTCCCAAATCTATGCCAACTACAATTTCATCATCCTGATCTTGTTTAACATCTGATGAGGAATTTGAATTATCTTCTTTATCTTTATCGGTAAAATAATTATCAATTTCATCAGAGATTGATTGACAAGTAGAGTATGAATCTTCTGAATCTGGTAAAAGCATACTTTCTGTCATTCTTTATATATGCTAGTTTGATTTTTTAAAACATTTAATAAACGAGGAATCTAGTAATATTATTTATTACAACAAAAAATTTTATTGTAATAAGTGCTATTTATTAAATTTTGACATTTTTTTTCGTATTATTTACAATCCTTCTACCACTATTAGGTCTTGATGGACCATTTTTTTTAGAATTAGATCTCATTATAGTATTTGGGTTTTTAACTTCACTTTGAGGTTTATGTATTTTTTGGGTTCGAATATTTCGGGCTCTAGTATTTTGAGTTCTAGTAGTTTGAGTTTTTTGGATTCTTTGGGCATTTGGAGTTCGAGTATTTTGGACGGATTGATCTGTATTTTTTGTTGTTTTGTTTGGCCTTATAAGTCTTGTTTGTTGGGATATAGTTTTATTTACGGTAACCTTTCTTGGTTTAACAAGTTTGACATCTTTATTGCTTTTATTTACTTCTATTTTTTGTTGATCCTCTGGTTTGCTAATGATAATTTTTTGTGGTTTTATATGTTTATTATCTGTTTTTTCTTCTTTATCATTCGGCCTAGTGAATGTTATCTTTCTTTTAGCATGTGTAGTTTGTTTTTGTTCATCTTTTATTTCTGAATCAGCTATCTCATTATCAAATATTCCATCATCAACCAAGAATTGAATAACATCATCAATCTTCTTTTTATTTTTTTCCATCTTATGTTGTTCCTTTTTAAGGATTGATATTTTATCTTTTTTCATTTTTTCATGATCACTTGGATCATATTTAATTCGATATTTGTATTTGTGATTATATTCAAATTTCTTTTTATGTTCTGCTTCTTTTGATGAAGAATATATTACCTTTAGTTCGCCATCATGCTTTTCTATCTCTCCTTGTAGTTTATCAAACTCTTCATCAACACCCTCTTTATCGGCATCAGTTACTCTGTGCACAATTAATTCTTTCTCTCTTTTCTTTTTAGTTGTTTTGTTAATTTTACCAATAAGTGGGTTTTCTACAAATTTCTTATAATGCTTCTCATCTTTTATAATATTTTTATATGGTAAATTAGTTCTTTTTTTATGAAACTCCTTTACTTTATTCTGAAGTTGATCTGTGATTTGATTTGAAATATCTTGGTATGGATTTTTATTTTTATTTAATCCCTTTTTAATATTAATACCCCATTTTTCTTTAGCATTTTTAATTATATCATCCATATTATCCTTCTTATTTATTTTGAGAGGTCGAATGATAGATTCTCTAACTTTTTCTTTATCCAAATTATTTTCTAATTCATTCATTTTTTCAATACGCTTAATTTTTTGTAATTCTTTTATGCGTTGCATTTGAGCCATCTGCATCATTTGCATCTGTTTTATCTGTTCTGAATTATTATAATTCATATTGTTTTGGAATATCGGATTATTTTGAAGGAGAGCATTATCCTGGAATGGTATATTATTTTGTTTATATTGCTGATACTTCCAAAGCAACTGATTTTGAAAATTATTTTGACTCATTTCTATACTCTTAGCCAACTATTTATTTAAAAAAAATAAACTTACATTTTTGGTAAAATACATAAATATAAACTCAGAGTTAGTTTTATACAATAAATAACTATGAACTTGTATGATATTTTAGGAGTTGAAAAAGATGCCCCTAAAAGTAAAATTAAAAAAGCATATAAGAATTTAGTTATGAAATACCATCCAGATAAGAACAAAGACCCCAATGCTGTTGAAAAATTTAAAGAAATTCAGTATGCTTGGGAGATTCTATCTGATGATTCAAGTCGAAAAAAATATGATATGATGACAAATGATCAGAAAATTGTTTTATATGAAATACTAAAACAGTATTTTTCAAAAATTGCTCCAAATTATATTGATGCTTACAATGATTTAGTTAAAAAATATTATGGTGATGAGAAGGATCTTAAAGATGATCTGAATAATTTAGATATTAAAAAAATCTACAATAAAGTTCTATTGAAAATTCGCATTGATATTGAAGCAAATAAAAATATTGAGGATGAAATACCCATTTATAATAAAAAAATATCAAAAAGTACTATTGATCTCAATATATACTCCACAATTTATACAACATTAAAAGAGAAATATTTAAATAAATACAAAAAAATATCTGTGAAAAGAATATCCACCAATTCAGATACTAGTTATATAATACCCTTAAGAGAATCACAAATTATAATACCAGGAGCAGGTGAAATAGGCGAAGATGATACGCAGGGGGATATTATAATAGATATAGTGTGCAATGATGAATTTAAAATTAAACGACAGAATAATAATGATATCATTATAACAAAATATATATCACTATATGAATATCTGTATGGTGGTGAGGTAAAAATAATGCTTCCAGATGATACTATTTATTGTCATAAGTTTGAATCATGCATCAATAAAGTATCTATTTTTTGTATTAAGAATAAGGGAATGCCATATGTTTTGGAAAATGACAATTATATTGAAATATCAAAAAGTTCAAATGTAAAAAGAGGGAATATGTTTATTTATTTGAAAATTGATGGAATCGAAAATGATGATGAAAGCAGTTTGTCATTAAAATATTCACAAACTGTAGAAAACATAATAAAAGCAATATTTCCTCCACTAAATTAATCAAAACTTACAATAATTTTACATTCTTTTTTAATTGTTTTTTCTTTTTTTGCGGTAACAATAATACCTTCTTTATTAAGTTTAAATTCGTCTTTTCTAGAAATTTTTTTGATATTTTCTCTTTTTTTCTTTTTCTTAAGTTTATCTTCCCTATTTGAAACAATCATTGAAGCAGATAATTTCTGATAATTGTCTTCAACATATTTAATAACATTATATTTATACGCCCATTTGAAAAAATTAAGTTGCCCTATAGTGGTTAGTAGTTTTTCATCGAAGTTATCAAAACTATAATAAAATTTTTGCAATCTTCTAAAGGGATCAAAATATCTTTTTTTAAATGATTTAAGTTGTGCTTTATAACTTATATGTACATTTATTCTTTCATCATCATTCTGTTTTATTTTTATAACATTCTGATCTGCATGTTTTGTAACAAACCAATCTAGCAAACGAAGTGATATATCTGATTTGCCGTCAATTATTTCAACCATTAATTTTATTTTATCCTTATCTAAATTTTTATAAAATTTATCTATTGACCTATAATAATATTTTTCCTTTGTTGTAAACTTAGCATCTTTTGCATCATAATAATTATTCTCACTGGTTTCAGTACTTATTAATGAGTTGGTTTCATTTGTACTTATACCTTCTGTATTCATAATATAAAGATATATAAATCACCTAAGTCCTTTTTAAGTAATTTATATAATATATTAATTTTAAAAAATAATAAATTAAGATTTAATTGTAATTTCTTTTACTTTGTTAATATCTTTAGTTCCACTATATTTTTCATCTTCTTTCACATTCATCCAGTAGATTTCTTCCTCTACCGAATTTTTAATTATAAATCTAACTACTTTGATCTTATTTAATTGTCCTAAACGATGAGCTCTACCAATTGCTTGTTTTTCTTGTCCCTTCCTATATTTATAATTACCATAGATTGGATCCAATAATATTACTTGTGTGGCTTTTGTAAGATTTGTACCAGATGCGGATTGTTCCGATGACAACATTATTACTTTGATACTATCATTTTTATTAAACTCTCGTATTGCTTTATCCCTTTGGTAGCAATTTCCTTTGCAGAAAACATTTTTAATACCATTGTTTGCTAATATTCTGCCAACTCTCCTTAACAAATCGTCCCATTGAGAGAAGATAATCGTATGATTGTCATTTTCTCTTAGGAAGAAAATTAGATTGGCAAGTTTTGTTCCAATCTCATTAATCAAATCATCTTTTTTCTTATCTTCCGGAGTAATTTCATCTTTCTTCTTTTCTTTTTCATAGGATATTGTATATATTTCATTATCGTTTAATTTTCCTTTGCAATATGGGCAATTATGATATTTTCTTACTACCATCTTCAAACATTCATAACAAAAAATATGACCACATTTAGTAACTCCAACATCATCTTCTGGTATATCATCTAGACATATACCACATGTCTCTTCATCATCTTCCATAGAATCTTCATCAGCATTTAAGAAATCTGTCACATTAAATTCTTCATTTCCATTGCATTTATCACCATGCCCATTTGATTCTTTTGTAGTGGTTTTCCTTAATCTTTCGATCACATTATTAAAGAAGTTAAATGTTGTTGTTTTACCATCCAAATCTTTCTTTGCTAATTGGAGTCTGATTTCTAATTTTCCAAGAGATTCTTTAAGATTATCCATAGTTACCGATTTTAAATTTTTAAGATTATTCTCTAATTCTTCTAAATCTTCAGTATCAAGATTATTCATTTCATATCCAGTATCTTGATTCATATAATTTTCTTCATTATCAGATGCAGACTCTGAATCAGAACTGGAGTCTGAATCAACTTCAATCCCTATCTTTTTAAGTTGCATTTTCTTCTGTTTCTTTTCAAGTTTTCTAATCTTCTTATTCACTTTTTTAATTCTGTTATTTATTTTGTTTACTTTAATATTAGCATTTTCAACATCTGTTTTATAGTGAGAGATGATCATATTTTCTATCTCCTTTAAGGTTTTACAATTTGATAGAGCTAATTTTGTCTCATCTGCCAACTGAGGATGACAACATAATTGTCTTAAATATACACTGAATTTATCATTGTTTGGATTCGCCAAATATGCATTATACATCATTCTTTCTGTTTTAGTAAATTTAAGCCATCTAATTTCCTCCTCTATTGGTGGCAATGTATGTTCCTGTTTTACACTTTCTTTTGTATTTCTCCTGAAACATTCAGTGCTCATAAAATCAATAAAATCTGCACTCGTTAGAATATTTTCTCCATCTGTATTTTTAAAATTGGTTAAGAAATTTAAGATATGGTAAGTATTTTTTTGTTTAACAAATGGAGTTGCTGTAACGCACCATTTATATGTAGATGTTATATATGGCAAAATATTTGCAATGTATGAATATTTAGGATTTGCATAAACTTCATGAAATTCATCAATAACTAATCTATGCCAATGAATGAGTTGGAAAAATGGATTTGTTTTTGTTAGAGATTCAATAGGATTTTCTACAAGATCCTTACCCATCTTATCAAAGGTATCCTCTACAGATTTTTGTTCATTAGTATTCCAATTTTGTTTACAGAAACTTTTCACACTGCTAACTTTTTGACTCCATGGAAGAGTAAATGAATTATTTCCTAAAAATGTAAAAGATACAATAACGAAATCCGCATCAAGAAGGTCTTGATATGTATATTTATCGAAGTGTCTTTTTGTCATTATTTTGCATATTTTTGGATCATAATCTTCTGTTATTTTATCTTCAATTTCTCGTTCCCATTGACCACAAAGTTGATTTGGGCAACAGACTAAAGTAGCTCTGCTATATAGATGTGTTTCGTCATCTTTATTTGTATAAGCTGTAGATGTTGATTGATTAAGCATTGAAAGAGTAATCATCTGTATTGTTTTCCCTAAACCAACCTCATCTATTAAGCAACCACCAGAAAATATTAATGATTTCCTATCATCGAGTATATTAAAGGTTTGATTGTACATATCAAAATAAACTCTATCTATTATTACTTCTTCATTCATATTGTAATAAATTTGTTTTTTATTTTTCTCCTTTTCGAGCATCCAATATATTGAACATTTCTGATAATTGTAAAGCTCTACTGTTAAATCTTCTTGTTTATCGATTTTATCATGAAATGTATAATCGATTGGATTCATTGTTTTGTCAATAATAAATTTAATATTTTCAGTTATCTTATCCACATTTTTTTTTGCATTATTGTAAAACATACTTGCTGCTAAACGATTTGAATTTGTATAAGATAGATGGTATCTGCATAATTTTTTTAGAAAATCTTCATGTGGTATCTTTTTTTTATTTTTAATATAATATTCTAATCTCTTAGAATTGATACCAATTACTGTATAGATAGTATCTACTCCTTCAATAGTTTTTATAAAAATATTCAACTTGTAAATGTCAGAATCTAAAATAAATTCTGGGATCTGAAAATGACTTTTGAATTTGCCATTGTAGTACTCAATAGCATCTATACCACTATACAAATAGTAGCTTCCATCTTCTAGGTCATTAACTGAAACATTTTTTGTTAGTGGATTACTAAAGTGATGGTCGCCTGCAAATTTGTCGTAAAATAATTTCCATAACATTATATTTTTGTTTTTTGGATTTAATATATTCATTTAAATAGTAATAAAAATTCAACTTTTTATTGATTATCGAATGCAATGAGTGAATCAATAAAAAGTTCTTTGATTAAATAGAGCAATCTATTTGATAGCAATCAACTTTTTCTTTAAGTCAACATCTTTAATTGTAAAATTTTGGATTATAAAATTTCGGTACTAACTTAAAATTAAAGCTATATAATATTTATAAGAGCATGAAAAACTGGAACGATGGCTGGAACGATAGCTGGAATGATGGCATGTGCATGGGATATAAAAATGCTAAAAGTAAAAAAAGATGCTGCAGAACAGTAGTTAATAATACTGATTTCTGTAGATACCACTATAAAAGGGGGATTTACAATCGAAGCGTCTTAAATAAAATAAGAAATAATGATAATAAAGATCATAAAATCAATAGAAGATCAATTGCATACGAATTGAAAAAAATATGTACAGAATCCAAAGTAAATAATAAATTTAATATTTTGGAAGAGATAATTAAAAAAAATACAGAAGAATTAACTAATAACTTTAATTTTATGTTAATGAACATCAAAGATTGTTGGGAAGAAGTTCCAATTCATCATCGTATAAAAATATCTGATGGTTGGTGGGATATAACTCTTCTTATGCAACATATTGTTAGCCAACTAAATAGATGTGAAATGGAAAATCCCTTCCCGATATATCCATCATCTCCTTTTACTAGGGAATTATACACAACCGATGATATTATTAAAATAAAGAATCGAATTCTTAAATTAAATATACCCATAAATATATCCCTTAAGATATTTCTAAAAGCTTCTCCTGATAATATACAGTTATTTTTTGATGATGCAAAGGCAAGAAGTAATCGTTTTTCCCCAAGACTCGTAGATTATTTAAAAGATAGATTACGATATCGAATGATAAATAGAAGAAATTCACAATCATCATTTATGGGATATTGGGTAAAACTCGATGAAACTGAAACATATTTTGAACAACTTTATAATGAATATAAATTGATGCCTTTAGAAGTGTATATGCCTTTAATGGGATATGTTAGAAATAGTAGAAGAGATATGACTTATAAAAAAATGATTTCTCTAAGTGAAAATACTTGGGGACCAAATAATGACCATACTCTTGAATATATGGATTAAATTTACGTCTAATTGCGTCTAATATTTATATAAAGATATATATACATATATATATATATCTATAATATTTGCTAAATGGTTAATAATAAAAAAGAAACAATTGAAATAGTTGAGACAAGTGATGATGAATTAATTGATGATCAAGGAATTACGGAAAATCAAAAAAAATCATCAAAAAAGAATATGAACTTGATTGAATTGTGCAATCAATTAGAAAGAGATCTGACATTGGATTTTAGGAAGCATAGAGAGCAGATACGACGTATAAAAAAAACATATGAAAAGGAATTAAAAAAATGTAATAAAAGAAAGAAAAAGACAATTACTAATGATAAAGCAGGTATAAACAAAGCAATTCAGGTACCAGATAAATTAGCAGATTTAGTTGGTATTCCACGAGGAACATCCATACCAAGAACAAAATTAGGTGGCTTAGTTTATAAGGTATTCCAAGATAGAGATCTCCTATATGATAATGATAAAAGAGTTATGCGAGTTGATAATGAATTACAAAATATCTTTGGCGTAAGTTCCAATGTTAATAAAAGTATAAATCCGAAAGATAAAGTTGATGTTGGAATTAATTTTTATAATCTACATACTTATATTAAAAGATGTTATGAAGAATCAAATAATTCAACAAATAGTAATCAAAATAAACTTAATCTTAATAACTAATCCGATACTTCTTCACCATCAAATATTATTTCTTCGCTACTGGTCATACTAGTTGAAGTTATTAAACTTTCTTGTTCTTCTTCACTGCTATCTTCAAAAGAGTATGTATTTAAAATAATTTGGAAATTTGACATATCCGAAATTCTAAATTGATGGGGTCTTATATAAAGTCCAAAAAGACCATCTTTGAACCAAATTGAGGCTAGCTCAATTATAACTTTAGCAAAATTTCCTGGCTTAATATATTCTGAATATTTTTTAGGATTAATTATTTCTTTCTTATCATTATAGATTATAGTTCTAAAACTGTTTGATCGGATTATTTTTAGCTTGATCAATCCATTTTTGTATATTTTACTATCAGAACCTCCACTATCTTTTTCTCTAACAACAGCTTTATATTTTACCTTTCTACTATCGAATGGCCAATTATTTAAATTTCTTCTTCCTTCATCAACCATTTTTTTGTCTAACCTATTAAAAAATGATTTTATTTTTTGTGAATATTCTTCAGTTAATCCAACAAATGGAAGTATAAATTCATGACTTATGTATTTAGATTCTATCGTTGCTAAATTATCATGTATATAAAGATAGTCTATCTGTATTACTAATGGTATCTTTCCACAATATTCATCATCATATCGAATATAAACCAATCCATTTTTATTGTCTATTTTTGAAAAATCTAATCTGTTAAAATCAATATCATCAATTTTTAATATTTTGATTCTTTTCATTTTAAGTTATTTATACTACATAAATCTTAAAATAATAAAGAAAATAAACTCATTTTAATATTTTATTTATCTTCTGGCAGTTCTTCCTTTTGATTTGCCTTTGGTTACTCTTTTCTTTTTGACAGGTTTTACTACCTCCTCTTCACTTTCCTCTTCGCTCTCTTCCTCTTCTGCTTCCTCTTCTGCTTCTGCTTCTTCCTCTCCTTCTTCTTCTCCTTCTTCTTCTTCCTCACCTTCTTCCTCTTCTTCCTCACCTTCTTCACTTACTTCTTCCTCTTCCTCAGCTAAACCTTCTTCCTCATTTGCGTTAGTGTTTTGAGTTTGTCCTTCCTCTTCCTCCTCAGATTCCTCGCTTTCTGATACAAATGCATATTTAGAGAATTGTTCTTTAATACTTCCAGTAGTCTCTCGTGGTACAACTTCCAATTGAAGAATCTTCATTGTCACACCATAACCACGCTTATTTGTTTGTGCATTTTTTGATTTTGAAGCCCACAGTTTATTAGCCATTACAATCATCCTAACTTTTGATCCCCATCTTAGACCATTATTTTCAAGATCTGTAGCTGTATTTACATTGATTTCTGTTACCCTTTCCTCCTCTGGAACATCAGGGCTTTCATTACGTATGAATACAGATGTTGTAATATTTTTTTCTGGATAATCTGTTGCAAATTGCATTTTGCAGTATTCAGAGCTCTGTTTTTTTTCTTGTGTAGCATCACCATCTTCTTCAACTACATCGAATTCATTGTCAGTTTGAGGTGTTCTTACAATTGGTTGATATGTGAAAAGTTTGGCTGCTTTATCTGGTGATACTTTTTTTGATGCTGCAAAACTTTCAAGGATTGACTTCACATTTTCCACATTATATTCGTCAATTGCAGCAAACATTTTTCTCAAATCCATACAACTCTGTTGATTTGGATCCAATGATAGCTTAATAAAAGTTCTATCTTTATCGTCTTGATAAAAATCGTTTGGCTCGGTACCTTTCCTTGGTAAACCATATTGGGTAATCTCTATCCAGTCAGTTTTAAAAACGAAATTGCTTTCACCAAACTTAGGATATTTGTACCTTGGATAAGCTATCATCTGTGCCTTGCTTCTTTCATTGTCAGTCTCTAATTCAGTGTATGAATAATTAGCAATGTTAAATTTCTTGCTTGAAACTGGTTTAGCTCCTTTTTTTGCTGTAACTGATTTTTCTGTTGATTTTGCCATTTGAGTGTTTAATAATTTGAGTATCTTATTAAAGAGATATATTTTTAGGTATTTTAAAATTCAATTTTTATTATCAATTTTTTTCATAAATTTAAAGAAAGATACTTAAAAATAGTGATTTATGGTCAGGAAAATTGATTTTTATTCAATATATCCTAATTTATCAATAATTATTATATAACAATTATTTAGATTATGAATTCATTTGATTTTTCAGAATTAGATCTTGATGTAGATCCTGGAAGTGTTGAATTAAGCAATAAATGTGCAGATGATGTTATTATCGATTTCTCTTCTTTAGATGTTAGTATCAAAGGAGAAACAAATAAATCTTATAAACAAAAAAAAACAAAAGAAGAAAATAAATACACAACTACACATGGTAATGCAATTGAATATGACAATGATACAATATTATACTACCGAGCACTTAGAACATCAAAAATTGATCCAATTTTAGATATTGAAGTAGACGAAAGATATGCTTTTAAATTTCCATATGAATGGGATCCATATACAGGAGAAAGATTGGAAAAGGATCCATATGGGTCATTATATTTTGATCCAGATTCACTTATAAAATATTTTTGGTCGAAACGATTGGAAAATTTATGGTACCAACCATCTGATGAAGATGGTGGGTATTTTGAAGGTTATTATGGAGATGCAATAGGCAATGGTCCAAATTTTAAAGTAAAAGGTCGGGGTAATTTTCCTGAATGGTATATTTTTAGGATTCCAATTTGTGATTGTTATTTAACTAAGGATAATAACCATCAATTTGTAACATTTGGTCCAAAATTAACAAATGATGAAATTGAAGAACTATACAATCTAGCTATTAAAAAAGATCGGATTATGGGCAGATCAACTTACAAAAAATTATTTGGTAAAAATCGTCCTGATCTTTTGAAAATGAAAAAATTGTGGGACCAAGCCACAAGTAAAAATCCAATAACTGATAATACTGAAAAATATTCTCTTGCTGAATTTGTGCAAAAATGTGCAACAATTAATCGCAAAGCCGTTGATGCACTTAAGGAAATACAGGGATAATTTTTTATTTATTAACAATCAATGTTTTGCTTTATGAAAAAATTGATTAAAAATTTTATAATTTATGATTTAATAGCATAAATTATAATATTTATGATTCTTATGGGAAACAAAATATCCAGCGAATTAAAGAAAATCAAAAAACAGATATTAAGCATATTTGAACAATTTGAAAAAGATAAACACATAACATATCAGACAACTTTATTGCCAAAATTGCTCGATGATTTATTAAAATATAATAATATTGGCAACATAGATATTATATTTCAATTCGTTTGTAGGTATTCTAAACAATTAGATTTAGAAAATTATGTGCAATTATTGATTAATGTTGGTGTTAATTTAGATTTACAAGATAATAATAAATATACAGTATTAATGTTAGTACTTAATTGTGATGATTTGTCAGAAAATACTATTAAAATCTTAATTGATGCAGGTGCTAATTTAGATCTGCAAGATAATAATGGTTGGACAGCACTGATGTTAGCATGTTATAGAAATAATAAAAATATAATCAAGATGTTAGTAGATGCTGGAGCAAAATTGAATATACAAAATAAAAGCGGTAATACTGCTAAAAAATAACTATACAAAATTAACCATTTACTATTAAAACACTTAAAGATTTA
>JABAOH010032725.1_pt5 | contig 31627 bp, 26 predicted proteins | sample 7062181 | NCBI WGS metagenome assembly JABAOH01 (sample SAMN14538630, study PRJNA623070) | marine sediment metagenome | biome: marine biome [ENVO:00000428]; feature: marine pelagic biome [ENVO:01000023]; material: deep marine sediment [ENVO:00002113]; isolation source: pool of 5 deep marine...
TGACCGCCTTTGTGGGCACATTAGCGCCTGCGTTTGGGTTCCTCCTGATCCAGAACCTGCAGGTTTCGGCGTATGCTGGTTCGGCCAAGGATGTCCCTCAGCGCGGGGATAACTCGGCATCTTGGATGTTGGTGCTCGTTGTCAGCGTGGCGCTTTTATGGTTCAACACGGGTTTGTTTGGCGTCCGCCCGACCGTGGTGAGCGGGGTGAGCATGAATCCCACCTTCTATGCCGGTGATGTGGTCATCACAAGGGATGTCCCCGTCGATGACATCGAAGTTGGCGATATCATCCGCTATCAAAGGCACGGTGTCTTCATCTTGCACAGGGTGGTGGAAATCCAGGACGATCCCGGCGGCACTTGGTTTATCGCCAAGGGCGATGCCAATAACGTGCTCGATGATCCCATCCCCGCGAACGAAATTCAGGGCAAGGTCATCGCTGTGATTCCAAAAATCGGCTGGGTAGGCGTCATGGTTCGAAGGTTCTTTGAGTGGATCTTCTGATCCGCAAGCTTCGGTCCTTCGGGCGTAGAGTCCTACCGTTGGTCACGATCAGCGTGGCTGCGGTATTGATGACCTTACTCATACCAGTGAGCGATACGCTGTGGGCAAAAATCTTGTATATCTCTGGTGTAGTCCATACCCTTCCCGGGAAGGGCGAGGGCTGCACCCCAGGATTCTGGAAGCAGGAACATCACTTCTCATCCTGGCCTGAACCCTACTCGCCTGATCTAAAATTCACCTCCGCTTTCGGGCGCGATGTCCCTGAGGATCCAACCTTGCTTGAAGCCTTGTGGTCGAAAGGTGGTGGTCTGGAAGCGCTCGAACGTCACGCCACCGCGGCCTTGTTGAACGCCACAAGTCTCCACGTTGATTACGCTTTCGAGCAGGGGGAAGTCATTGTGATGTTCCAGGAAGCGTTTGATAGCGGCGATCCTGATCAAATTGAAGCTACAAAGGATGAATTCGACGCTGCGAATGAATCACACTGTCCTTTGCCAGTGAAAGACGAGAAAAAAGTCGAATCCGAGAAAATCCCCGCTGCCGCGATTGCGACCGACACCCCGACCGCAACGGCAACCGAAACGCCTGAAGCCACGGTGACGAACACATCCACACCAACCCCAACCTACACACACACCGCCACCGCGACAGACACCACCATGCCTTAATTGATTTCCCAGAATTGAGCATCTATCAAGCATGCCCTTTCGTGAGGAGATGTTCGCTGTACTACTCGGGGAGCCCAGTTGAGGGGAGGTTGCACCGTTTCGAGCGCGAGCGTAGCTGAGGAGATTCAAACCGCCTATCTAGGCAAAATGATGGGAATTGGGTATGGAGAACAAGGATCGCAGGGGAATGTTCAGTGTCTTAAGCCCCGAGAGGGGCTTTGTCCGGGGCTTCTTCCACCCTCCATACTTCGCTGGCGCGGTCGATGAAAAGAACTCCTTCGAGGTGATCGATTTCGTGCTGGAAAATTCGTGCCAGCCAACCGTGCGCTCTTAGCCGGAACGGCTTGCCGTCGCGATCCAGACCTTTCACCGTGACATTCTGGTAACGCTCAACCTCACCGAAATAGCCAGGGATTGAAAGACAGGCCTCGTTCCCGGTGACGATTTCGCTTGAGTGACGCACGATCTCCGGATTCACCACCACGTAGAGCTTGGCAGGGGAGTTCTCTTTCTCAGGATCTTCAGTTTCCTCGCGGTACTCAATCGTGATCACGCGCTGACTGACGTCGACCTGCGGTGCGGCAAGACCCACACCGTTTGCGGCGCGCATGGTGGCGATCATGTCGTCTATCAATGCTTGCACCGCAGGCGTTACGCGGCGCACCTTCTTGGCGCGCTGGCGCAGTGTTGGATTGGGATTGGTGATAATCTCACGGACTGCCATCTTGGCTCTCGTCTTCTCCAGGTTGAAACCTTTCTTTGTCTACATACTCGTCGTGATAGATATCCAATAATTCTACCATCTCGTCCTGACGCAATTTTCGTTCTTTCTCGCGCGTCCGTTGAAGGAGTGCTTCCTGCGCGTGAACGATATCCTGCTGAACGGCGACGGGATTGAATACGCCTTCAAAGGTAAACAAAGCGGTACCGACGTTGGCGATCACGTCACCATAGTTGAATAAAATTCCGATCAAACCTTTACGGTCAACCTCGGTGCTGAGGATGTTGTCGAGGGGGGCTACCTTGCGTACCTCGCGGGATAGCGGTTTCTTGTATACGTCGACGATTTGGTCGGGCGTAACTTGGTAGATATCGTTGGCCCAATCCACATAGCGATAAAGCCACCAAATCGAAAGCGCGATGATTCCGAGCACGCTAAGGATGGAGAAGGTGGACATGGGCATCAGTCGCATCAAGCCAACAAGATGGGCGCCGAAGAGTCCGGCCGTCAGGATGATGAGAAAAGAAGGAGCGCCGATTTCTCGCAGCAGTACCACCCAATGCTTACGGTAGGTGATCACGTCCTGATCTTCAAAGCGCACCAGAAAGCCGAAGAGGGGAAGCCTGGATTCTTGCTGCGGCTCATCCGACGGTCCAGATTCCTGTGGCACCGGCTGCGCAGATTGTTGGGGCTCAGGTTCTGGAGCCAGGCGTTTGCGCACAGCTTCCCGCAAGCCTTCCCGGTCGGTGAGTTCTTGCTTGCCGCGTAATCGATGCCAATGCTCCTCAACCATGGCAGCCATTGCGCGCGGATTTTCCACATTTTGGAATACCACACGCCCGGTGAATGTGCGGATAATCACGTCACCGTAGCCGAGCATACGCCCGACCACTTCCGTGCTTACGCTCACGGACAACACCATGTGAAGCGGTGCTTCGATGCGGCTGTCGTAAACCCCGATCACCTTTTCCAACCAAACCGCGCGCCGGTTGGTGACGATGTAGTAATCGTTGCCCCAGTCGATACGACGCCACAGGATCAACAGGACAGCTGGGATTGCGACGCCCATGCCCAACCAAGCGATCAGGGTGTTTGTCGTAATAAGACCCCATGCGATCAGGACGACGGCGATGGCGATCAGGGTGAGCGGGAGGGTCAGAGCCTGATAAAAGAGTGCGATGTGTTTGCGAGCCAGGCCATAGATCACTTCATCTTCAGCCAACCAATCGAAACGCAGTTTTTGTGCAAGTTTACGGCTCTGTGCGGCGAATTTAAGACTGGAGAGGGCTTGCGGGTGGTTCTTCATGAAATCCGCCATAGCAAGACGATCCCAGCGGTAAACGAGCAAGCGTTCCCTTACACGGATTGTAGCGAGTCGTGCCTGGCGGAAAACCATTTCGATTTCACCGAACGTGTCGCCAGCTTCGAGGGCAGATATGATCTGCGTACTTCGATCGGCGTGTTTGATCATAACCTCGACCGACCCTTCTGCGATGAAATACATCGCATTCGCTCGAGATCCTTGTCGTATGATGATCTCACCGGCCTCAAATTCTTGAGGGACCAGGCTTTCAGCGAGCGCTTGAAGATCGACCTCAGGTATGTCGCGTAAGAAGTGCATCTTACGCAGCAGTTCAAAGGGTGACTGCGGAAGCATACTCAAATTGTAGCACGGGCCTGCGAAGGTCGCCGAGGACCCGTGGGGGGAAGCAATCTTCAGACTCATTCACGTGTGTTATCGCGAGCCCTGATAGGGGCGAAGCGATCCCCAGACCCCATTGCTTGTCATCGCGAGCCCGTAAGGGCGATACAATCCCCAAGCCGCGTGTTGGGGATTGCCACGGCCCGGAGTTTATCCTGAGCTTGACGAAGGGGGCCTCGCAATGACGCGTGAAGTTGAGGGGATTGCTCCCCCTCGACTCCGCTCTTTAGCCCGACCAGGACGAGTAGGCCAGGCGTCGCGGAGTTTATCCTGAGCCTGACGAAGGGCTTCTCGAAATGATGTATGAGGATGAAGGCCACGGTTTTGAAACTACACCCGTGCTATAATCGCGCGAGCGGAGTACTTAGTGACAAAAAGGAAGACCTCCTCGACTTCTCGGCGACGTCGTAAGAGCGCTCGGAAGTCTGCAACGCGTGCCAAAACTGGGACGTCGGGTTCTTCGCGCCGGAAGTCCTCTCGGCGTAAAACGGCTCGGACGTCTGCGCGACCTTCCCTGTTACGAGACTGGAGCCTCTCCCGTGATCGAAAATTGGATTTAATCGGCCTGCTCCTGGTGGGAGTCAGCCTGTTCACTTTCGTAGGATTATTTTCAAGTAGTCGTGGTGTGATTACTGCGGCTTGGCTCGACGTGCTACGATGGACGTTTGGTTGGGGGATGTACCTTGCCGTGATCGCGCTCGCGGGATGTGGTCTGTGGTTGCTGGCGCGAACCTTTGGTAGGCAGACTCCCAGGGTGGAGATCGAGCGGGTTGTCGGGATCATCCTGATGTACCTGGCCATGCTGGTCGTGTTCCACGCCCTCTTGGGTGTGGAGGATTTTGCGGAGGGGATTGGCGAAGCGCGCTTAGGGCGTGGGGGCGGTGTGATCGGCGCGGCGTTGTTGGCGATCTTAATGGGTGCTCTTGGTGCGGCAGGAACCGTCGTCGCGCTGGCGGCATGGCTGTTGATAGGTCTGATCTTTTCCGTCGGGCTATCGGTGACGGAGATGTTCGCCGTGCTCGCGCAGGGTGTGCGTTGGATAGGTGAGCGTCTAGTGCGCAAGCGGCGAATCCGAGTTGAATCCTCTGCTTCGAAGCAACGTGTTGCCAGCACTACCCAACCGCGTACAACCTCGATTGCTGCTGAAGCGGTGGAACACACCCCACAAGCGGCTGAACTTGTCGAAGCGCAGCCGATGGACCAACCTGCATGGATGCTGCCTGTGATGATCGAAATCTTGGACCCTGGCGCAGAGGGGAAAGCGGATGAAACCTTCGATCGTGAGCGTGCGCGTTTGATTGAGGAGACGCTACAGGCCTTCGGCGCACCGGCCCGGGTAGTTGAGATCAATCGCGGGCCGACGATAACGCAATTCGGTGTAGAGCCTGAATTTGTCGAGNNGACGACATGGCGCTGGCATTGGCGGCTTCTTCGATCCGCGTCGAAGCACCCGTGCCGGGCAAAGGGTTCGTGGGCATCGAAGTCCCCAACACAGAAGTGTCCCTGGTCGCACTGAGGGACGTGATGGAATCGGAATCATTTCAGAACATTCCTTCGAAATTGCGATTGGGACTGGGTAAGGATGTCTCCGGGAATGCCGTCGCAGCGGACCTGATTGCTATGCCACACTTATTAATCGCTGGGACGACAGGCTCAGGAAAGTCCGTATGTGTCAATGCCATCATCACGACTCTCCTGCTCCAAAACACGCCTGATGAACTACGCTTTCTAATGGTCGATCCCAAGCGGGTCGAGCTGACATACTACAATGGCGTTCCGCATCTGATGGCACCGGTTGTCGTGGAGCTTGATCGGGTTGTCCCTGCGTTGCAATGGGTATCGCGTGAGATGGATGCGCGGTACCAGCGCTTCTCCAAAGAGGGCTCACGCAACATTGCAGATTACAACCAGCGAATGGAATTTTTGCAGCGGAAACCGCTGCCGTATTTGATCGTGGTCATCGACGAATTGGCCGACCTCATGATCATGGCGCCGGATGAGACGGAGCGGGTTGTCACTCGCCTGGCGCAATTGTCGCGTGCGACGGGCATCCATTTGGTCATCGCCACGCAACGCCCCTCGGTCGATGTGGTGACGGGATTAATCAAAGCCAATTTCCCAGCCCGTATCGCCTTTGCGGTCGCTTCTTCCGTCGATAGCAGGGTGATCCTCGATCAGCCGGGCGCAGAGCGCCTGCTTGGGCGTGGTGACATGCTCTTCCAGGCGCCTGATGCAGCTGCCCCGACGCGCATGCAGGGCGCATTTGTCTCAGAGCCCGAATTGGCGCGGCTGATCCGATATTGGAAGAACGTCGCGTTGGGCGGTGAAGAGACCCGGCCATCCGAGGTTGGGCCCGTCGAGACCATTCCGCAGGGCGCCCCACTCCGACAAGCACCCTTGTGGCTGGAGGAAGCGCCGCCCGATGACGACGTCGACCCCGTCTTCGACGAGGCGGTTGAAGTGGTCCGCGGCATGCGCAGAGCATCGATCTCTCTACTACAGAGGCGGTTACGCATCGGTTATACTCGCGCCGCTCGATTGGTCGATCAACTGGAGGCGCGTGGTGTCATCGGCCCTGCAAAACGTGGCTCGCAAGCGCGGGAGGTGCTGGATTATGGCGAAGCTTCTACGCAGGGAGAGGGATAACTGCGAGCCAGTGGATACGCCTTGAATTGCTACAATGCTCAACACTTGAATGACTCCGTGTTGATCGATTTTCATCGACCTGGCCATCTGTTCCAGAGTGAAAGATTGCCTCGCGCATGAGATCGTGCTATGATTGCATTTAGTCCTTTGGGGAACCCCAATCGTTTACAACGGTGGTTTACCCGTAAGAGAAAGGGGTGATCTGAGGCGAAAACATTCCGCTCACGAACACACGTTCATTACCAACCCCATCCAAATTCTTAGGAGGAGTGAGGAAAATGCATAAGAAGCTATACGCCGCCCTGACGCTGCTCATCCTAGCGTCCCTAGTCCTGGCAGCTTGCAGGCCGACCGAGACTCCACCCCCACCACCCCCCGAGCCCGAAGAACCAGAAGAGACAGAACCCCCACCTCCACCAGAGGTTGGCATTAAAGTCTGTCAGGTGACGGACGTTGGTGGTATCGACGATAAGTCCTTTAACGCCACCGCCTGGCATGGTGTAGAAATGGCCATGGAGCAACTCGGTGCAGAGGGCAAATACCTCGAATCCCAGGAGCAGGCGGATTATGAGAAGAACATCAACGCCTTCATCGAGGAGGGTTGCGACCTGATCGTGACGGTCGGCTTCCTACTCGGTGACGACACCGGGGCGGCCGGGGAAGCACATCCGGATCAGAGTTTCACCATCGTGGACTTCGCCTATGATCCTGGCTATGATAACGTGCTCGGCTTGGTGTTCGCCACAGATCAGGCAGCCTTCCTCGCCGGCTACGTTTCGGCGGGTGTTACCCAGACCGGCACAGTCGGCACGTTTGGCGGCATCCAGATCCCGCCCGTGACTGTGTTCATGGACGGTTTCTATCTCGGTGTTGAATACTACAACGAGATGCACGGCACTGATGTAGTCGTGTTAGGCTGGGATCCCGTTTCACAAACGGGGCTCTTCACTGGCAACTTCGAGAGCACCGACGACGGTCGCGCAATGGGTGAGACCTTGATGGACGAAGGCGCCGACATCATCATGCCTGTCGCCGGGCCAGTAGGACTTGGAACAGCAGCTGCGGCGCAGGAGCGCGGCAATGCCTACATCGTGGGCGTGGATGTTGACTGGTGCGTCAGCGCTGAGGAATTCTGCGCCATCACCTTGACCTCGGTCCTGAAGAACATGGACGTCGCCGTGTTCACGGCCTCGCAGCAGGTCGAGGAGGGCACGTTCTCAGGTGGTCTCTATGTCGGCACGCTAGAGAACAACGGTGTAGGGATTGCAGACTTCCACGAACTGGCTTCGCTGGTCTCAGCCGACCTGGCAGCCGAGCTTCAGGACGTCACAGCGAAGATCATCGCTGGCGAGCTCGCCACCTCGCCGTAAGTGCAGTACGCGGGTAAGAGTTAATAACTGCGTTGTACTAGGTGGACGGGGATCGGCAAGAACGATCCCCGTTCTTTTCCCTCAAGAATAAATAGGGTTCTGATACCTACGGGACGCTCGCGCATGTTTATTTGCTGTTTGCATTCAATTGCACGGTAATGCTGCTGAACGTGGGCCGAGAACCTACGAATCGTGTCGAACTTTGCCATCATTTGCACCCATGGTAAAATTCTTCACCCAATTACCCCAAGGGAGTGAGAATGGCTCCTGTCCTCGAACTTAGTGGCATAACCAAACGATTTCCCGGTGTCTTGGCGAACGATCGTATCGATTTAACTCTCGAAGAGGGGGAGATTCACGCCCTGCTCGGAGAGAATGGCGCGGGCAAGACAACACTGATGAACATCCTTTACGGTTTGTATCAACCGGATGAGGGAGAAGTCTTCGTGCGCGGGGAGAAGATCGAAGTTCACTCCCCCAGCGATGCGATTGAAGTGGGCATCGGAATGGTACACCAGCATTTTATGCTGGTGCCTGTGTTTACGGTCACCGAGAACGTCATGCTGGGTGACGAAGTCACCAAGGCAGGGGGTTTCCTCGATCGCCAGAAGGCATCCGAAGACATCCGGGAGATCTCACAAACATTCGGTTTGGAAGTCGAACCGGAAGTCTATGTCCGGGATCTACCGGTCGGCGTGCAGCAACGAGTCGAAATCATCAAACTGCTCTACCGTGAAGCGGACATCCTGGTCTTTGACGAGCCGACTGCTGTACTCACGCCGCAAGAGGCGGACGAACTATTCAAGGTGATGCGTTCTCTAGCAAAACAGGAGAAATCCATCATCTTCATCACCCACAAGTTGCGGGAAGTGATGGAGATCGCCGATCGGATCACCGTCATCCGACGCGGGAAGGTCGTTGGTACTACCACACCTAAAAAAGCGAATCAGGCGAAACTGGCTGAGATGATGGTGGGTAGAGAAGTTAAGCTTGAAGTGGAGAAGAAACCCGTAAAAATTGGTGATGTCGTGCTCAAGGTTGAAAACTTGGTCGTTGCGGATGATCTCCATCAAGTGGCTGTGGATAACGTCTCCTTCGATGTCCGTGCGGGGGAGATCTTGGGGATCGCAGGTGTTCAGGGCAACGGACAGACGGAGCTGGTCGAAACGCTCACCGGGCTCCGCCAACCGTTAGAAGGGCACGTCGAGATCCTTGGACAAGATACAACCCGTTCCGCTCCAAGGACGATCACGGAGTTAGGCTCGGCTCATGTACCTGAGGACAGGCAGCGGGATGGTTTGGTGCTCTCCTTCCCGGTGGCCGACAATCTGGTGCTTCAGAACTACTATCAGTCGCCATTCACGGAAGGCGTAATTATTCAGACCGAAGCGGTCTTGGAGACCGCCACACAGTTGATCGATGATTTTGATATTCGCACACCGGGACCGCTCACAGCGGCAGGTTCACTCTCCGGTGGTAATCAGCAGAAGGTCATCGTCGCCCGCGAATTCTCACGTCCCATTGAGTTGTTGATCGCTTCTCAACCAACCCGCGGACTTGACGTCGGGTCGATCGAATATATCCACAATCGGATTCTCGAGAAGCGGGACGCTGGCTGTGCTGTGCTCCTGGTCTCTCCGGAATTGGATGAGGTTCTCCAACTCTCCGATCGCATCGCAGTGATGTTTCGCGGGAAGATTGTCGCCATCGTACCTGCAAAAGAGGCCACGAAGGAGGGCGTTGGTTTGCTCATGGCCGGAATCACGCCGGAGGAGCCAGCACCTGCAAAGAAAGCTGCCGCGAAGGAATCCAAGTAGCAAGGAGATTGTCTTGAGCGAAGAAGAGACAAAGAAACCAGATGCTGGAAAGGTTTTGTTGGAGGAGTTGACCGCCGGTCCGCCCGCTCATTTACCGCGCTGGCGACGCATCGGCCAGGCCCTTCTGGTCCCTCTGCTGGCGGTGTTCACCGGTCTGGTATTAGGAGCGATTTTCATTATCATCACCTCCGAAGAGGTATACGTGGCCTTCGGCCAATCTTTCGGGCTGGGTTTGCAGGCTGCCTGGCGGTCGGTGGCCGATGCCTACGCTGCCTTGTTTGCGGGCTCCATTGGTGATCCCGGGAGGATCATCGCCGCGTTGAGGAGCGAGGACGCGCTGGAAATCCGGCGGGCTTTCAATCCGTTTCTTGAAAGCCTCGTCGCCTCCACGCCCTACATCTTCGCCGGACTGTCCGTTGCGCTTGGATTTCGTACCGGTTTGTTTAATATCGGCGCGGAGGGCCAGATCTTCGTCGGTGCGATCTTCTCGGCTTTCGTTGGCTACTCGCTCACAGGATTGCCGGCGATCATCCACATTCCACTGGCGCTGCTGGCTGGTGCCTTGGGTGGGGCGTTATGGGGTTTCATCCCCGGCTGGTTGAAATCGAAGACCGGGGGCCACGAGGTCATCAACACCATCATGATGAACTATATCGCCTTCCGCCTGAGCGATTGGCTTCTCACCGGACCGATGAAGCGTCCGGGCTCCTTCAATCCTGTAAGCCCAACGATCGAGGAAAGCGCCATGCTACCGCGCTTTTTCCAGGATCCCATCCGTTTCCACTTTGGATTCTTTATCGCACTTTTCGTCGCCTGGCTCGTCTACTGGTTCCTGTTCCGCACCAAATGGGGCTTCGACTTACGCACGGTAGGCGCCAATCCACATGCTGCTCGCTATGCGGGGATGAATATCCTGGTGAGCACAATTGTCGCCATGTCCTTCTCCGGGGCGCTGGCAGGATTGGCAGGGACTAACGAAGTTTTGGGGTTAAATCACAACTTGGCGCAGGCATTCTCATCGGGTTACGGTTTCGATGCCATCGCGTTGGCGTTGCTTGGCAAGAGTCACCCACTGGGCGTGGTGTTTGCCTCACTGCTCTTCGGGACGCTGCGCAACGGTGCGACGCGCATGCAGGTTTCGGCAGGGATCCCTATCGACATCATCTCAATCTTGCAGGCATTAATCCTGGCCTTCATTGCGGCTCCTGCCATCATTCGTACGTTCTATCGCTTGAGGGCGCCTGCGGAAGCCGAAGAGACCATCTTTGCGAAGGGTTGGGGAGGAGGATAACGCATGGCGACCACGGCACTACGACGCGAAATCGATCTTGAATCTCCGACTCGCCAGCGGGTTATGGGGCTATTGTTTCTTGTAATCGGTTTCAGTATCTGGATGTTTTTCGCCCGGCATGCGGTGCCAGGGCAGGTGACGACGTTTGGCCTCGCGCCGGGCGGCGCATCGGTCACATTACCGGATTGGAAAATTGGAACGGGGTTTGCGCTCAACGCGCTGGCGCTTGTATGCGCCATCGCCGGCGGTGTACAGCTCGCACGCGGTTTTGGGCGGCGCACAAATCTAGTCCTTGGCCTTGTCGCTGGATTCTTTATCTTTGCATTTCTCACCTTTGGCGCGGCGGACAAGTCGCTCAATTTGGGTGGGCTGTTGAAGAGCTCGTTAGGCAAAGCAGTCCCGATCACACTTGGCGCGCTGTCGGGCGTGCTGTGTGAACGAGCGGCGGTCATTAACATCGCCATCGAAGGGATGATGTTATCCGGGGCGATGGTCGGGGCTTTGGTGGGAAGTGTCAGTGGTAACCTTTGGGTTGGGCTAGCCGCGGCCGTTGCGACGGGTGCATTTTTGGGACTGATTCATGGTGTCTTGTCGATCAAGTACAAAACGGATCAAATCGTCTCTGGCACGGTGATCAATATCTTCGCAACTGGTTTTACATCCTACATCGATGCCAAATTATTGCAGGTTCACCAGGAGCTTAATAACCCCGGATTCTTCCCGCGCTGGAACTTGCCTGGCCTGTCCAAGATCCCTTTCTTCGGACCGATTCTGTTCGAGAACAACCTCTTCGTCTATGCCTTGTTCATCTTTCTGATCGTCTTAACGATCGCTCTCTTCTACACCCGATGGGGCTTGCGTTTACGCTCTGTCGGTGAACACCCTCGCGCTGCCGATACCCTGGGTATTGACGTCATCCGCACTCGTTACATGGCTGTGATACTTGGCGGCATGATGGCCGGATTTGCCGGTGGTTATTTCACGCTCGGTTCGGTCGGTCGTTTCGATGAGGTCATGACAGGTGGTCGAGGCTTTATTGGCCTTGCGGCGATGATCTTCGGCAACTGGACGCCGGTCGGTTCCTTCGGTGCAGGCCTGCTCTTCGGTTTTGCCGACGCGCTGGCAGCGAAGATCGCCATCTTGGGTGTGCGCATCCCCTCGCAATTTCTTTTAATGGCACCATACGTTGCTACCATGATCGTGCTAGCGGGGGTCGTAGGTCGAGGTCAGATGCCGGCGGCAGACGGTCAACCCTATGAAAAGGAGTGAGCGAAAGCCGTAGCCCCCCTGGTGTTTGTGAGAAGAGTCTGGAGCTTTCGCTCTAAGCTGGCATACATCATCGATAGTGAGCACGTGTAGCTTTCTTTCCCCGGGCGATCCTCATAATTCCGGGGTTTTCCTTTATTCGTTGCTCGATGGCGTCTCAGCGTTCATTGTCCTTGAACTTGAGACAGGCATGTCTGATCGGTTTTGGAAGATATTGTATTCTAGAGAACTCTGATGTAATATGTTCGCTATCTTCTTGTGAGTGTTAGCAGATTTCTATCCATTCGGTTGAGGACACACTATGTTAGGTGTCGAGCGAGCCACGACCCGGTATTTCTGATTTCAAGGATTAGCATTTGTTAGGAGGGATCATCGTGAAAAAGAGAGACAACCTGCCGAAATTGATTGTTTTGATTTTATTACTCATGCCTGTAATACTGAATGCCTGTGGTCCCTCGGAAGATGACATCGCTAAAGCCATCGAAGAGACGCAGGCAGCAGAGGAGCTTAAGCTTACAGAAAGCGCGGAGACAGAAGAAGCGGATGCAGAAGACACAGCCAAGCAGACTGCTGATGCGCTTGAGGCAACCCAGCAGTTTGATCAGGCGCTGACCGCGACGAGCGAAGCAGAAGCCACCGAAATGTGGGAGATGATCAACGCTCTCGGCACCGAGAGCGCAGCGCAAATGTCTACCCAGATACTTGATTTATTCAATGAAGGATACTTGGGTAAAACGGAAGGCGCATATTTCACCGTTTCCGATTTCGATGAGAGCTGGGCGCAAATCAATTGGTACCAGTGGTGGCAGACAGGCTATGCGCCTGAAGATTTCGTCATTCGTGCAGACGCATCCTGGGATTCTGCGAGTGATACGGCCAATTGGTTTAGTTCCGGGTGTGGCTTCGTGTTTCGCGAGGATGGCCCAGAGAATCACTACCTGGCGTATCTTGGTTTGGATGGCAACGTCTATTTCGCACGTTCTGTGCGAAACAACTGGTCTCTTTTGGGTACATCGTGGTACGGTCGAGTAGACGTACCGTCGGGTGAGGCAGAGATCGTGCTGATCGCCGAAGGTGATCGTTTCACCTTCTTGGTCAACGGCAAGCGGGTGGCCAATAGGGTGGATGGAAGCCTAGCGCAGGGTAACCTGGCCTTGACACTCCTCTCGGGCACCAATGCGGGTTATGGAACCCGGTGCCAGATGACGAACATCGAACTCTGGGTATTAGATTAGCGAGTTGTAATGGATAACAAACCCTGAGCATTTGCGTTGAGATTTTGAAGGTGTGATGATTGGTCAGGATCGATACCAGGGGGCGGAGCTATTCCGCCCCTGGTTTCATTATTGCCCCATATTGTTCTCGGGTTCACGTCGAGTTTGACGGATCAGTGTCGGAGGGAGCGTACGGATTTCCTCAATCCCCAAGAGCAGCGCTATACCAAGGAACGTCGCCCCACCAAGAACCCCCCCGCCAAGAAGAAGCGATAAACGACCTGGCGCCAACAACGTTTTGAACAACAGAATCACGCCACCCATGGCCAGCGATGCCAAAGCGGCTTTGCCAGTGTGCACCACGATCCGTCGAGCATCTACACCACGCCAGCGAAAGTGGAGGATCGTCAATCCAATTAAAGATTCGATCCCTACAGCCAGTCCATTCGCCAACGCTAACCCACCGTGTTCCAGACCGCCCATCGTGCGGGGCCGTGCGAGCCATACTGCAAGGCCGACATTAAGCGCTGTCGTGCCGAAGGATACAAGCAGTGGGGTGAGGGTGTCTTTTTGGGCGGCGAATGCACGCACAACGACTTCAAGTATCGATTGGCTAATCAAGGCCAGCGCGTAGAATTGCAAAGCGTAATACACCCGATCCGTGCTCTGTGATGTAAACTCTCCACCTTCAAGCAGAATGCCGATCACGGGTCTCCCGAGGGCGATCAATGCAACAGCAGCTGGAAGTGCGAGCGTGAGGATGGCGCGCATTGCACCGCTGAGTGCCTGTCGTTGAGCGGATACGTCTTTCCTCGCTGCCAATGTGGCCATCGTGGGAAACACTGCGATCCCAATAGCCGTACCAATTAGAGTCCATGGGGTGTTCATTAGTTGGAGAGCATAGCGTAGCGAGGAAACGCGCCCCTCTCCCAGACCAGATCCTATATTCGAGTTGATCCAATCAATACTTGCGCGCGCCATGAGCAGATCCACCACACGTGGCAGCATGAGAATGGCGACGCGTTGCAGCGCTGGGTTTCCCCATCCCAATGTGGGGCGCCAGCGGACCTTATAGTAGATGATAGCGGGGATCTGAATCAGAAGGTGAAGCAATGCGCCCAGCACGGCTCCCCAGGCAAGTCCGAAAATCCCCTTGGAGGGCGAAAGGGTGAGCGTGCCGAAAATGATGCCTATGCTGTACATGCTTGGGGCGATGGCAGGCATTAGGAAGTGCTGGTGTGCATGCAAAGTACCGGTGAGAATGCTGCTCATAGCGAAGACGACGGTGGAGAGCAGCAAGACGCGCATGAGTTGCACAGTGAGTAGTTGTACTTCAGCAGGGAAGTGCGGACCGATGCCCCAGGGTGCGGTGACAAGAGTGGGTGCGATCAAGGCGAAGATGGCCGCGAAGAGCCCAGTTAGTACCAGGATGGAGTTGATCACCTGGCTGACCAAGCTGTTGCTCGTTCGTCTATCGCTCCGGTCCAGCAACTCTGTGTATACCGGGATAAAGGCGAATGCAAGCGCACCACCAGACAGCATGGTGAAGAGTAGTTCCGGGATGCCATTGGCCGCAGTGTAGGCGTCGAGATCAGCGCTGGTCCCGAAAGCGTTGGCGATAATCCTCTGGCGTACAAGGCCGATCACGAGCGAAGCAGCCAGTCCTGCCATGACGATCAACGTCGATCGCGCCACTCGTCCGGTGAGGGAGCTCTGTTCTTGGGCGGTTGTATTCATTGTCGACACAATTGGTGCTTCTTTCTTCTACGCTGTTACGGGGCCGCGCCCAGGCGCGCGAGTTGGATCAGCCCAGGTTGCCAGCCGGGATGAACTTTCACAGACATGCGCAGATCCTCGATCGCGCCTGTCACATCTCCCAGAGCCTCCTTGGCCATCGCCCGCCAATAATAACTCTCCTCCAGCACCTGCTCGGACATGGCGTTCAGTGTGGTTGAGGCCAGGTTGATGACGTCGTGGTAGCGACCGGTATAGAAATAAGCCCAGTAAGGACCGGTGTTGTACCACACCATGCGCCAAGGTACGTTTACCTCTTCGGGATCCAGTTGTGCGTAAACCTGGAACGCGGAATCATATGCCAAAGCAGCGCCTCCGTAATCTTGGAGGCGCATCAGATTGGTCCCGCGATTGAACCAGGCGAAGAACTGATCGCGTCCTGAGAGTGCAAAGATCTCATCCGAGGCTTTCTGCGCAGCGAATTGGAAGTTGTATGTCTCGTCGGCATGTGGTCCCAAGATCTCCAATACGGTCGCCTCGTCTGCTGGCGGATAGATGACGAGGTAGGTGTAGTTGAAGTGCCGCCAATATTCTTCCAGATCTTCGTAGAGGACAGGTAAATCAGGCATGATATAGGAGTCTTGGGCGTAGAAGCGGGTGCGATCGTCGTCATAGCCGTTGAGCACCTCGTAGTGCCCCATCCACCCCGAAAAGCCGGATCCTTCAAACCCCTTTTCGACTAGGACCGGGAATCCGGCGGCGATGAAACGCTTGATAAGTTCGATGTCCCCACCCACCCGGACGATGACGTCTAGATCGGTTTCTTCTTCCACGAAGGCAGCCATCTCGTAGGGCATCACATTTTTATCGCGTTGATTGGGTTTCAGGAAAGCAGCTGTGTCGCGTTGATCCCCTGGCCAATCCCAGAACGAAAGTGCCATGGAAAGATTTGCGGGTCCGCAATTATTCCACTTCTGATATTCATGCACGATACCGCCCAGTTGAACGCTTGCCGGGATCGGGGTAGGGGTGGGGGTGGGCGATGGAGGAATTGTAGACGTAGAAGGTGGACCTGTGTCGTGCGTGGGGGTGGGGATGGATATTGTTGGCGTTGGGGTGAAGGAATCGAGGGTCGCTTGGACGATTGCCGCGATGGTTGGGTTCGGTGTGAAGACGGCTTCCTCAGGGGGGGAGATGGCGTATTTGATTCTTGCGCGCATTTCTGAGATCCGCCAGGCGACCCGATCTTGTACGAAGGGTAAGTTGTAGAGCGAAGCGCCGAGAATTCCACACAGGCCGAGGGCGAGGAGAACCATCAGAAAGGGTGCGATTCGGGTGCGAAACATGCGGGGATTATACCCGAAGGGGGTTAGTTTTCGTTTCCCAGGCGTACGACCTGATCGCGTTCCGGACCAACGGAGATCAAGTGTACCGGGAGGCCGGTGAGTGCTTGAACGCGATGGACGTAGGCTTGTGTGTTGTATGGCAAATCGTCCCAGCGGTGAATGACGGTCAGATCATCTATCCAACCGGGAAGTTCTTCGTACTGTGCTGCATACTGACCCAGGCTTGCAGGATCCGATGGCAGGTCTTCATAGGTATTGCCTTCATGCTGGTATGCCACACAGAGGCGAATGGGATCGATGCCGGAGAGTACATCAAGTTTGGTGAGCGCTAACTCGCTAAGGCTGTTGATTCGAGCGGCATATCGCAGGAGAACACCATCCAACCAGCCACATCGTCGAGGGCGTCCGGTTGTCGTGCCGAATTCGTCCCACGGCTGCTCGCCGGTTCCTCGCAATCTTTCAGCGGTGTCGTCGAATAATTCGGTCGGAAATGGGCCTGTTCCAACACGGGTTTGAAAACATTTCGTCACGCCGATGATACGACGCAGATATTTTGGTCCAATTCCGAGGCCTAATAACGCACCAGCCACGGTGGAAGTCGAGCTTGTGACGTATGGGTAGGTGCCATGATCCAAATCGAGAAGGGTACCCTGGGCGCCTTCAGCGAGTACGACCTTCCCCTGCTCTAGGGAGTCTGCGAGCAAAGCGCCGACATCGGCCAGATAGGGTTGCAGGCGAACAGCGTGTTCGTAGTAGGTGCGCGCAACGTCTGTAGCTTCGGGTGCCTTATGACCGTATACATGATCCAAGATCTCAGCCGTGGATCGCATGTGTGCTTCAATTTGTGAGGCGAAATCCTCAGGCTTTTCCATTGCGCCGGCGCGCAAACCGTCGCGCGCGGCCTTGTCTGTGTAAGCGGGCCCGATCCCACGACGCGTGGTGCCCAACCCTCCTTCGTCACGTTTGGTTTCCCTCGCTCCGTCGAGGGCGAGATGCGCCGGGGTGATGATATGCGAGGCACTGGACAGTTTGAGGCGGTCTGGGGAGACATCGATTCCAAGTGCGTCAAGCTGATCGATCTCTTCCAGCAATTGGGCTGGATTAATGACCATGCCGTTCCCAAGGAGACATGTTGTGTGGGAGTGGACGATGCCAGAGGGCACGAGGTGGAGTTTGAAGAGTCGATCGCCGACGGTCACGGAGTGGCCCGCGTTGTCGCCGCCGTTGAAGCGTGCGACGACATCGGCCTCGGCGGCGAGAAGATCTGTGATTCGACCCTTGCCCTCATCGCCCCATTGGGAACCAAGGATCACGTCGAGTGGCATTTTCTCCCTCTATCGCGAGTATAGCATGGTGTTTCACACGATGCGAGATCCAGGCGCATTCGCGACGTTTCTCACGATCATGTCGACCATGGATGGGTAATGGTGGTTGTAGGGGCGGTTCGCGAACCGTCCCTACGGGTACCTGCCTGAGTTCCAGAGAGACCGGATGTGAATTGTGGAGACGAGGAGGAAAGCATGGGAAGGTTCTATGCAGGATTTGAAGTTTCCCTCTACACCGGTGAGCGTGATGGAGCTATAATCCGATTGTCTGAAGGCGGAAGATCATGTCACGCTATGCACAGCGATCGCTCACGTTGCTCCTCATATTTCTGGTTGCCTGTCTAGTAGCGATCCTGGTTTGGCCGGTAAAAGCTGTCACACTTGAATCGCCCGCGCTGCAACCGACTCCGTTTCTAACTCCCACACCGCGAGGAGATGGGAGGATCATCTACATTGTCCAAGAGGATGATAATCCTTGGCGAATTGCGGCGATCGCCGGCATCAGCGTGGAAGAGCTGTTGTCCCGCAACGGGTTACAACCGGACGAATTCATCTTACCGGGTATGGAGCTGGAACTTGGATTGGCTGGACCAGTGGCGCCGACCTCGCCACCTTTAGCCGCCCTCACCCCAACGTCTGTTCCCCCGACTGCGACGCCCGTAGTGGGGACGGGTGAAATCTGTGTCGTGCTGTTTATGGATGAAAATGGCAACGGGCGTTGGGAGGAAGATGAGGGTCTTCTGCCTGGTGGACGGGTGAGTGTAGCCGATGTGAATGGTGTCGTCGCGGGTGAGCATACGACTGATCTCGACCCGGAACATCTGGAAGGTTATTGTTTCTCCGACCTCGAAAACGGCGACTACAACGTCAGCGCAGCAGTTCCCCCAGACCATAATCCGACCACGGTTATGAACCTGCCCGTCCGACTCGAGCCCGGCGAGATTAATCACGTGCAGTTTGGCGCCCAGCCCAGCTCGGCGATTCAAGATCTCATCGGCGAAGGAGGAGGGGGGCGTTCGACGCTGTTAGGGCTGCTCGGTCTGTTTCTACTGATCGCAGGAGGCGGCCTGGGATACTACGCCACGCGATTGCGGCGTGGCACCCCTCGATCTTTACGTTAATCGGCACCTGGGAACTTAGGCACTTGGGCACTTAGGAACCAAAGACCCTAGGTGCCACGGTGCCCTTCTATTGCAACAACGCATCCAGCGCGCCAAGAAGTAGGGTTACATTTTCTCGTTGACTCGAATGCCCCATGAGTCCAATTCGCCACACCTGGCCGGCGAGCGGCCCGAAACCACCAGCGATCTCAATGTTGAATTCCTCGAGCAACGTTCGGCGCAGCCCAATGTCGTCAAGATCTTTTGGGAGCCTCGGGGTGGTCAACGTGGTCAATCTGAGCTCGTTAGGGATGAAGAGTGGGAGATCAAGCGCTTCGAGACCTTTCCAGAGTGACTCAGCGTTGGTGCGATGACGGGCGAACCGCGCGGTCAACCCCTCTTCGTAGACCAATCGGAGGGCTTCGCGAAGGGCGTAGGTTGCGCTGATCGGTGCTGTATGGTGGTATGAGGGCTTGTCGCTCCAATATTTCTCGAGCAACGTGAGGTCCAGATAAAAAACTGGTGGTTTGCTACCTCGTTGGCCGATGATCTCACGTGCGCGCGGGCTGACTGTGATGGGGGACATGCCTGGGGTAGAGGAGAGCGCTTTCTGCGCAGCGCAGTAGGCGATGTCCACACCCCAGGCGTCGATCTCGACAGGAATACCCCCCAACGAGGTGACGCAATCGAGAACCAGAAGACCGCCATGGCGGTGGCACACCTCGGCGATCGCACCGATGTTGGGTTGTAAGGCTCCGGTTGAGGTTTCGGCGTGAACCAGGGCGACTACCTTCGCAGGTTTGTCCTGCAGCGCAGAATCAATCTCGTCGGGATCGAAAACTTCCCCCCAGGGTCGTTTCAAGCGCTCAACCTGCGCTCCGTAGCGCGTTCCCATGTCGGCCAAACGATCCCCAAAATAGCCGTTGATGCAGACCAGCATCCGGTCTTGGGGTTCGAGCAAGTTGCTCAACGCGGCCTCCATCGCTGATGTTCCAGTACCCGGGACGGCGAGTGTGAGCTCATTCTCTGTCTGGAACACGTAGCGAAGCAGGTCTTTTACCTCGGCCATAACGACAAGGAAATCGGGATCAAGGTGGCCAACGAGCGGGGTGGCCATGACCCGTAGTACGCGAGGGTGAACCATGCTAGGTCCGGGACCAAGCAACAGTCGTGGTGTGGGATCGAGATCGGTATATGTTTTATCCATGGCGTGCACTCCGGATTGTGATGGGAGGGGTGTTCTAACGTGTGTGTTTTCCCGTGGCGACATCGAGGATTATAGCCTTCCTGGAGCGGGAAGTCCAAATCCGCGATACTGTGGAGTGTCTCCTTCCCGATCGTGAGGGCCGTGCTCCGGGAACGTGTTCTTGGTGAATTAAAAAAAATGTAGGGGCGGTTCGCGAACCGTCCCTACGTGTTGGACAATGTGGGATCTATTGAGCGATGATAGGCTCGGAGGCTCGCTCTGCTTCCGTAGCCGGTGCGGAGGCAACCAGGAAACCGGCATACATCAAGACCGCGGCGATCAGTTCACCTAAATACAGATAGGCTCCCAAACCCAGCCGGGTGAGGGTGCTGGCAGAGGCGATCGCAAGTGCTCCTATGGCGATCAGCACATTGCCGATCACGCGGTTTGGCAACACTTGTTTTCGATAGAATAGCCAGGCAGACCAAAGTGCTCCACCGACGAGCGTTATCAATCCGTAGATGTTGAAGAACGGTGTCGTCATTCTTACGATGCCCCCATCAGCCACCGGTGGCATGATCTCCCGGTATTGTTCGCTGATTGCGACCGTCTTCGAAAAGGAGGTCGCGTCGAGGCGAGGCATAGTTTGGATCATCAGGAATGCTGTCACAAGGCTGCCGGCGATCAGGAGGGCGGTCACCGCGTTCACCCAACGCTTACGGATCAGCAAAAGCAACGTGCCGTGGCCGAGCCAGGCGGCGTTCAAGGCTGCACCAAACAAATACCATCCGAAAAACATGGGGACGCTCCAACCAATGACAGCGAAGTAGGCCTCGGCGAAACTGCCGATGGTGAACATGGCCAATCCCAAGGACCAGAAGAGGAAATGTGGTTTTCGGCGAACTATCCAACGCTGGAAAACCGACAGGGTGAAGAAGATCATCACGACGGACGAAATAAATGGGAGGATTTGATTTAGATTCACGTGACTACTCCTACATCAAAGATTTGAAAGCAGATGTTTACCGGAAGGGAACAAAACCCACAACAATACCAGCTGCAACTATGATTAATAAGATTGTAATCACGCCTAACACAGCAAGCACGATAGGTAGCAGTTTGGTATAAAGTACCGAGTTTGAAGCGAGGTGTAAGTTTGTTGATTTGGTGTCTTTGAGATCGCGATGGGTATAAGATACTTTTCGTGGATCTTCAGTGAAGGACGCTGGATCACTCAAGTTGGACTCCATATATTGATGTGCACATGCGATTGGTGCATAAGGTTTTTGATGGGCGAAACCATAACGTCAATTGCATTATAGGTCAATGAAAATGACTGTCCAAGTGACAAATTCTTATCATCCTCTTATCTCCGGCTCATCTCACGCTAAGACTTCGGGAAATTAATGCCGCGCGGCTGGCTATGCAAGTTAACTTACAGGTTCCTTACAAAGCACACACAAGGGACGTGGTTGTCTTTATAATGAATACGCTAGAGACGCGGGGCGTAAAACTCCGCCGATCGCGACAGGGCTCCAACTTAGGAGCCAAGTCAAGCAGGAGGTGGCTATCCGGGAACGCTAACTCCTAACAGGTTGCTCAAACGAGTAGCCAACGAAAAGCGAGGCTCACTGCCGCCGCCTCGCTTTTTGGATTAATGTTGAGGCAGAGAGGGAATGCGAAAATCTCAGCTTGAGAGGTCGGCGTTCTTGTTGAATCAATAGAACAACATCGTCGAGCTGTGTAGAATGACCTCAGCCGAAAGGCGTTTCTAGGGAGAGTACTCTATAGCTTCTTTATACGAGCCTGAGGGCAACAGAATCTATATGGGTAGCAGAGTTTGGGAAGAGCGTTATCCCCAGAAAATCCATACACGACGATCGGATGAGGCTCGGTCCACAGCGCCGATGACTTGCGTATCTGAAGGGGTTACAATGGGATCGCAGGCATCGGTCTGGGGGAGGATGCATGGGCGTTAAGCCAGGTTCAAAGTACTTNNGAAAGCATCCTGGGGGCGTCGCTGCCGAGGTCTGCAAGGAAGAATCGCGCCTTCTGGAGTAATCGCAGTCGGGGTGCGCTTCAGGCTGCCGCCTGGATGGAAAGTGGATACCACGTTGAGGACGTTGATATGGAACGCGAGAGGGTGGTTTTCAGGCAACCGCTAGTACGTTATATCGTCCGGCGTGATGGGGAGGATATTCTGTGGGACGCCGATTTGGTTCGCGCCCTGCGTGCGTATCTTGGGGTCAATCAAAGCGGATTGGCGAACATCCTTGGCGTGCGTCAACAAACAGTGAGCGAATGGGAAAAAGGGGTGTATGCACCAACTCGCTCGCGTTCGAAGCACATAACGATGGTAGCTGAACGAGCCGGATTTTCTTTCACCAGGGGTGTGCAAGAACTGCGTGTAGAACCCGAAGATGATCTTGACAGAAATGACGAAACCGTGTAAGATGTCAATGCGTTGAATATAGGTTCTGTCCCGGGTGGAGTGCCTGGGGTGGTCGACAAGGAACGTGCGAAAGGGGGATTAGAATGCACGAGACAGCCGACGAACCTCGGGCGCTCTTCCTTTCTAAGGAGGGAGATCTAAAGCCGGATAGTCTGATATGCTCAGGAAAATTACCTGCCCATCTGGAGGAGACTCCTTGTCCCTTCTCGAAGGAAGGACGAATGCCTGCACCTCAGCCTCTGGTGGAGATAGAGTTGTATGGACGACCCGAGCTAGGTCGGATAGGCGAACTCGCTCCACCATGTGCGATCGAACAGTTAGGGGATCTGGCCAGCTGGCAGGGGTCTGAGGGGATAGCTTACCCTGAGCATCTTTCAGCGCTACGGATTTTCAAGTGTCGACAGATGTTCTTGTTGGTTGTGCCGGGGATCCGTAATCATAACCAATCCTGAGCCATAACACCGCTGATCTCCAAACCCAGGCAGTAGGTGTGAGAAGGGGAGCCTACGTCTCTCTCCATCCTCAAACCTGGTGGTCTGTTTATCTCCTGTGCAACTCGCTGGGCTTGTTTGCGTTTGGCGAAGGGTGTACATCGTTACCGGTTACGCTATGGATGAATTTGATCCTTCTGAGTGCGCCTATCGGATGCGCAATCGGCCCATTATGGATGAGATGGAGGGGTAGCCAAGGGCCATTCATTTTTTCCATCGTATACTTACGAAAGGGCTGTGAACCTTGGTGGGAAAATAGATCGATTGAAAACTTTGCAATGAATAGGTTTGATCGAGAGGCATACGGAGAACGAATTTTTTGCTTAACCGTTTGAAAGGTATGATGAAGAAGCGGTATCCCTGCCGAGCGAGTGTGGAAAAGAAAAATGTCGCAGGGGGTCCATCACTCAAATGTGTAGATGGAGTCATCTTTCGCTTCAAGGAGGCATCATGAAGACATGGATCACAGCTCTTGCGGTTTGCAGTACGCTCTTAGCTGGATGCGGCCAGAGTGTAGCCCAACCCACCGCGACATAAACCTTGGAAAAACCGACAGCTACAGTCGCTCCACCAATATACACGCCAACGTCACCGCCAGAACAGTAGCAAACAGCGATGTTCACGCCGCAAGCGGAGGAATCACAGAGGCTCCCACCCGATCAGGAAGTATTAAAGGATGAGTGGCGATCGGCGATTCAGAACGCGATCATTTTATCCTCTGCATGTGAATGGATGTTCGAAACACACACGAACTTCCAGCAGGGCGAAATCAATCTCGAAGAGGCTAAAGAGGATCTATCCCTTGAATCCGATTTTATCAGCTTCACGCGTTGGGATATTCTCGAAGCATATCAGAATGAGCTCGTCGCAGAATTCATGTGGAGGTTGGAGGGGGAAATAGGCGTTCTGGTCGAGTTGGTCGACAAGACGGACGATGGCATGATTGACTCCCCTGAGGTTTTCGACACCTTGTTCCCAACGTGTGGCTCACTACTCGATCTTCAATCGGAAATTGTCTTTACAGCCATGGATGCAGGCCTGACAGAAGAATCGATCGATGAGATCGACCTATCAGATTCCGAGATGTATAGTGATTTCTACGATATGATCTTTGGTGGGAATGGTGGGTGACAAGCGCAGTAATAGGATAGTCAAGATCCTTCTCGATCTTGCTTCCTGATATCGGGCATTCCGAAACCCGATAATCGCGGTCAGTGATACATACTATTGAATTTCAAGCCGCCGTTCGATCGCGAGCCTGGGAGGGGGATTTTCTTTTGGGACAGTGTGGTGCAGTTTGTTTGTGCGGCGTTGGCCAGGTACATTTGATTCTGCCTCAGGCTCTAGGGATCCTGCAATTTAGGGAGGGTATCTGGGGAATCTTTATCTTTGCTTGCCAACGAACAGATTATTGAAAGCATAAGAGCATGTAACGAGAACGAATTCGAAGTCATGGAGGTTCATCTTATCCTAGAAACGGAGTAAAGGTTCGCGAATTCGTCGCAACAACCGCCCCACTCGTACCACAACTTGCGTTTCAAGAATCCCATTCCAGCTCCATAGCCAACAGAACGCACATTGCAAGAGGGCGGCTGAGTTAATAGCCGTTGATGAAGCGCTTGTAAAAGGCAACGTGTTCAACTTGTGGTTTGAAATTCACGAACGAAAAAAGGCCAATAAGGACGTCGATCATGAAATACAAGGTAAAACTTTTTGTTATTGCAACCTTAATCGCTCTGCTTGGGTATTTGTTTCAAATCCGATTGCAATCTATGATGCGTCCTTATGCAAGAGATGGCCTCTATTTTCAGCAGTGGTCGTCGGAATCAATGATGCAAACTGTATCCTTAGAGGATCTTCGTACCTCCCCGGTAGAGACTCTATGGAATATCCACATTCAACCCCCCGCTTTGGATGTTATTCGAACAATTCTCGTTCATGTCTGGCCTTCATCAGACCCCCTTACGTCTGTCAAGCATGTCGATCTCTTGCTGTATCAACTATGGAGTTTCTTGTATGGTTTGCTTGGATCCCTGATTTTCTTATGGGTATCACAATTGTCCGAGATGAAGGTGGCTTTTATAGCCGCAATTGCTTTGTTGTTACATCCTGCCTGTATCTTTTATGCAACTTTTCTAGACACCACGCTTATGTCGACTCTGTTAATATCGTATGTTTACTATCAACTTTGGAAAGTGAAAAACCACCACGATGTGTCTACTGCCACGATTTCGATTGTGGTGCTGGCGCTTCTCTTTACAAGATCAATCTTTCAATGGCCTTTTATTCTACTATTTACAGCATCACTTTATCTTGTTGGGATGTCTAAAAGAGAGACGATGACATTTCTATTGATAACCGTGGGAATATTTGGTCTTTACTTAGGAAAACAACAATACAAATTTGGTTTATCCGTTTCTTCGTCATTCGCTGGATTGAATCTTACGCGATCCGTGGGCATAAGCGATGAAATGCAGCATTACTACGGCTACCTGGATGGTTTATCCGATGAAAGGACGCTAGACAATTTACCAAGTGTCCTTACGCGTAAGAGGAAAATCACCGGTGCGACTAATTTCAACCATGTACGTTATCTCGAGCTTAACCGGCTTTTGATCCATGAGTTTGTAGAATATGTCCTTACAGTGCCCAAAGGACTGCTCGCTAAATCTTACCTTCAGAATTTCAAGATTTACTTTCAGCCATCTAGTGAATATGGTATTCACGCTATTGTTGATCGTATTCCCTGGAGATCTTTTTACGATCGGATCTTTTCTTCGCCTGTGCTCTACATTTTCATTATCCTTGTAGGGATAACTGCCCTAATATCTGCAGTTACTCAAAATGAAGTCGCTAAGTCTATAGGAATGGTTCTACCGGGGCTTTATGTATTTATTGTCAGTGTGTTGTTTGAGAAGGGTGGGAACATGCGGTTTAAATTCTTTATCGAACCCGTGTTCTTTGTATTATTAATCGCGCAATTCCATGCCGTCGGGCAACGGGTCTGGAATAAAGTGAAGATCAGGTATAGAGGCGGTCTAGATAGATCGACATCGTGTTGAGTGTCGCTCTATTCATTTCAGGATTTCTCACGTCTGATCTACCAAGCATGTGCAGTTCAGAGTGTGCCACGCATGTAGTGTGGTTTATTTGCATGGATTCTGGAATGGGTAATATGAAAAGCAAGAGCATGAACGAGCTGGCGGCAGAGCTCAAAGAGTTGGTTAGGGGTGGGTTCCTTTGTCTTGTGTTGTCTCCTTCGAAGTGCAATACGAGTTCTGCCAAGGGGGTTGCAGTAGGATGATCATATGACTCGATTGGCAGAACAGTGAGGTAACTGTTTGCCCTTTTCGCCGCTTCAAGTGTGCATTACCCCAGATTGAGTGCATTTCTTGCGTATAGGACATTAGGTGTCTTGGCTTTTGCCTAGAAAGTAGATTTAATGATGGTGCTAGGTCGATAAGTTTGGGCGGCACTTCACTTGGCAACGGCACATCGCGTGGTCTGAAAGTGGGGTGCAATCAGGGATAACAGTATGTTCAAAAGTAAACGTAGGGGTACATTGAAGGGAGCGATCGACCGAACAGCACATCCCGAGATTCTTGATTTGCGGGCTGCGGTGGAGGAACGGCAAGAAGAAGTCGCTGAGCTGGAATTGGAGCTTTCAGATACTCGCGTCGAGCTTGCGCGCTTTGAAGCCGAGTTTGACACGCGCGTCGGTCACTTGCGACACCGGTTGGATCGGCTCAAGAAGGACTTAGAGGAAGCTCGACATCAAGCCGCATATCGTGCCCAGTGGGGTGATCGCGCAGACGATGACGAGATCCCGGATGTATTGGCGCAATTTAATAAGGCGTGGAAGCGTCGGGAAGAGCCGCTGAAGCCACCCCCAGCGGAACCGGCGGACGAAGTAACAAAAGAGGAATTGAAGAAACTCTTCCGAACGTTGGCTAAGCTGTACCATCCGGATCTTGTAACCGAGCCTTACCAGAAGAAACGTCGCGAACAGGTGATGGCCAAGATCAATCAGTCTTACGCTGCACAGGATGTGACCGCGTTGAGAGGTCTTCTCGAAGCGCCAGGTCAAGCGGAACCTGAGCCGAAGAAAACGCGTGCCGAGTTGGTTACAGAGTTACGACAAGAGATTCGCCGGCTCGACGATGTGATTTTCAATCTCACGCAGGAACTTAATCGTCTCACCAACTCTGAGATGGTCAAGCTGATGCTGGATGTCAGCATCGCGCATCGGACTGGACGAGATGTATTAGCTGAAATGGCGGGGGACGTTCTGGCAGAAATCGCTCAAGTGGAGGCGGAGCTTGCATCGATAGTCGAATGATGCGCAGCTGCGATCATGCGGACGTTAACAAGTGAAAGCTCGAACTGCGCCCGGTCGTCCACGGCTGGGCGTTTGATTTATCGTGGCTTGGATGTGATGAGTTCAGCTTGGTCAGCCACAGTACGGTTGGCTCCAAGGGAATGTAAGCAATGTCTTTGTGATAAGGACAAATTCCAGGTCCTTCAACGCACTTAACTGCGTGTTGACTTTGACAGAAGAACGAGATGGGGTGATAAGGATTATCCTCGTTGGTTGTAGGACGCAGGTTGGTTTAAATTGAGATAGGTCTGGTAATTGACAGTCTTGAACCCCACTAGAATGTTGCTAAATCGATTATGATAGTTCACTGGTGTTGCGCGTCGTTCATGCAAGATCGGCCAGAGCGGTTGAGTAGGAGAGCCCGAGATGCTTTTAGTGTTGCCCATATTGGCATACTTTTCTGCGTTATTCCTATTGGTACATTTCGAAATCTCGACACTATGGCGTCAGGCTGCCCTGAGAGCTGCGATGCTGTGTAGCGGGTTTGCAATCCTTGCCACAGAGTTACTGAGCCTTGTGAATGGCGTTACGCCATTAGGGTTAGCGCTTGCATGGGGAATGCTCTTCGGTGTCCTATGTGCCATCATCATTAGAGCTTTGAGACGAGGGGAATTTAGCCGGCTCCCCCGCGTCGATCTCCCTCGCAATTGGTTGGACCGAACGATGCTGGCAGGAATCGTCATTATCGTCCTGATCACGGGTTTTGTCGGTTTGATTGCACCTGTTCAATCGGTGGATTCTTTGAATTACCATATGAGCAGAGTGGCACACTGGACGCAGAACAACTCAATCAGACATTATTCGACGGGGATCGAAAAGCAAAATACGATGAGCCCCGGTGCAGAAATTCTGGTGTTGCAAACCTATGTGCTCTCCTGGGGAGATCGATTTGTCAACCATGTGCAGTGGATTGCAATGATTTTGAGCGTCTTAGGGGCTTCTCTGATCGCGCATCAACTCGGTGGCTCTAGAAGGAGTCAGATCGTGGCAGCTGCTTTTGTCGTCAGCTTGCCGATGGGCATCGCGCAATCCTCGGACACGATGACCGATTACGTTACCGCATTTTGGGTGATGTGTGCGGCAAGTGAGAGCCTCAATCTATCGCAAAATCGCCATGACCCAAAGTGGAAATTGACCACCCTTATGGTGAGCATGGCAGCCGGCTTGGCTTTTCTGACGAAAACTACCACAGTCCCGTTTTTGCTGCCGTTTGGTGTCTACATTGGATTCTTTCTGGTAAAGCGGGTGAGGATGGTTGAAGGAATTCGCTGGGGGATCTTGGGTCTTTTGATGATTTTGTTGTTGAATGCTGGATACTTCCTTCGAAATATCCGAACGTATGGTAATCCGTTGGGCCAGGCGTTAATCAGCGAACATCAAAACCAAATGATGAATGCTCGTGGTTTTGTGTCCAATACTTTGCGCAATGCAGCTTTACACGCAGGCACCCCTTGGCCGGAAGTAAACTACCAAATTTATCGTGCCATCGTGGCTGTCCATGTCAAATTGGACATCGATTTGCAGGATCCTCGCACCACCAGTTCCGGTTATTTCGCAATCAATAAACCGACGACAGATGAGGGATTTGCAGGTAATACGGCACATGCCTTTCTAGCTCTCCTGGCGTTCCTGATCGTTGTCGGCCGAAGAAAGTCTTTTGGGATTCGTACGTTTTTGTATGGTGTGGCGGCGACCACAGGTTTTCTCATATTCTGTATGATTTTTAAATGGCAGATTTGGGGGAGTCGACTGCACTTGCCATTCTTCGTCCTCATTGGTCCCCTCTCGGCAGTTGTGATCGTGCGTTCCTTCCCCGCAGGTATAGGCAGGTTGGCCGGTTTGGGGTTGATCCTGATTTCCTATCCTTGGGTGTTTGGGATTAAATCCCGACCCATAATCCCGGCAGTCGGAAACACAAAGGTGGAAAGTATTCTCACTCAACCTCGAGACGATATGGCTTTCACCATGGCAACCTGGGTGAATACGAGCTATAGGGCGGTCGGGGAACCGTTAGTAGCGAGCAAATGCTCCACAATCGGGATGATGCTCCCTGGAACTGGCATGGAGTATCTATTTTGGTCTATGCTAGATGCGCCAAGAGAGGATTTACGGATTGAATGGATCGTTTCTGGTTCTCCTACGGATCGCTATAAGCCGTCGAATTTCCAACCTTGCGCTATCCTGTGTGAAAAATGCCCATCCGAATGGACCGAAGTTCAAGGTCTGCCGCTTTTGATCGATTCCGGTGAGGTTCGTCTTTTTATGGTCAGAACCGACTAGTGACGTATCCAGACGGAGTTCATGGAGGGCAAGCATTAACCTTTCGCACTAATCCCTTATCCGCATCTGATATACGAAGGGGGTCTCGCAATGGCGTGTGAAATTGAGGGCATTGCTTCCCCTCATCTCCGCCCGGGACAGGCGTCGCGGAGTTTATCCTGAGCTTGACGAAAGGCTCCTCGCAGTGACATCATGTGATATATCTTCAGGTCACTTGCGGTGAGCGTGGCATTTGAGACAGCCACGAGTTGACGAGGCACAAGAGAAGAATGCGGTTATTTATTTGGAGTTGGTATATTATTGGCGAAGCGAGTGGGCCGCTCGGCTCTAGGGAAGCTGCGAGATAAAGAATACGTATTGGCAGTGTCTTAGAGACGCTTGAGGTGTCCTTCAAACTCCGATGAAAAAGCCCTTTAATTGCAGCGTGCTTAATCGGATTTTCATCGCAGCCGCTGTGGTGATGATAATTTTTGCCCTTGGTGCAGGATCCCTGGGAGTTGACACCGATCAAAAGTGGGGACCCTTTAGGAAAGGGCTATTTGTGCTGGGGCTAGTGGTCTTGGTTATTCCCCTATTAAATCGAGTGGTAGACGCCATCGACCGTTATCTAATTAGCAATTCGTTAGCCGACATTTTCCGCTCGAGGTTTACTCCACTGGAATCCTTTTTTCCCGTACGGCTCAGGCGTTTGCGTCCGGTGTCAGAGGTTGATGCCGGAATGATTACGGACGAGTTGCCTGTCCGGCATCAACGCGACCTAGACGACGGACCAGATGGGCGGTTCAATCATGCCCTTCGATCGCTATTCTCGAGCTTTGCGGCGACAAGAGGGTTGATTACATTGGTGTTGATTTTCATTGTGGTGGAGCTGTTGTACATTGGCCTCGTGAGTGTATGGCATTGGACGGAGTGGCCAGCTACGTCTGATCATTATGGGTTGCTTGCGGACGCGTTCGCACATGGGCAAGCTGCCTTGCTCATCGAACCATCACCTTTGCTCGCTGAGTTGCAGAATCCCTATCCACTTTCTGAGCGTCAGGGCATACCAGCATTTAGCGACGCCTCCTACTTCCGCGGTAAATACTACTTCTATTGGGGTCCTGCTCCGGCAGTGTTGGTTGCATTATGGAAGCTAGCTACCGGGCGGGTTGTCGGAGATGAGCACATTGTGTTCCTTGCAGTCAACAGTGTCTTCATTTTCTCGACGCTCATCATTCTCTACCTTAGAAGAAAATACTTCCCATCTCTGCCGGACTGGCTTTTCGCTATAGGCGTGGTAATTGTCGCTACGGCGCATCCGATGCTCTGGATCTTAAACCACCCGACCGTATATGAGGCGGCCATTGCCAGCGGCCAAGCGTTTCTTATTGCAGGTCTTTACTTCGCTTTGCCGATTCTGAGTGGATCAAATGTAAGGTTTTGGAGACTTGTTCTTGTTGGTGTGCTGTGGTCTCTGGTGCTCGGGTCGAGATTAACACTTCTTGGCGCGGTGGCAGTGCTGGCGGTCGGAACGGTGATGGGGTTGGTCACTCGAACTAATGGTCGCCGGCAATGGAAGGACACAGGCGCTAAGATGGCGGCACTCGCAGTCCCCCTTGCGCTTGGTATCGGTCTCCTGGGTCTTTACAACTTCATCCGATTTGGAAGCTTCTTAGAGACGGGTTTTCGTTATGCCCTCGCCCCAAGAGATCTCAACCTGATGATGCAAGAGGGACAGATTTTCAATATTGTGTATTTTCTACCGAACCTACTTTATTATTTTATTACCCCACTTCAATTTATCTCATTGTTCCCGTTTGTCCGACCTCTCTGGGGACAATTGCCGGTATTTTCATCGTTTCTCAAACGTTTTGATTTGCCCGCTGTTTATCGTGTCGAAAGCGCAACCGGACTGCTCTTCGCTATGCCCACAATTTTGCTTTCGGGTTTCCTTGTTAAAGAACTCCTTTGTGGTCAGACGCGGCTTGGTCGAAGTTCTGAGGGTGAACTTGACACCGAAAGCGAATCGAGTGGCGATCGAGGTCTTCGCCGCACCCTTTGGATTATTCTCACGGCAGGGATCTTAGCCGCCGCGCCGATATTTCTTTTCTTCTTTGTAGCTACTCGTTATCTCCTCGACGCAATCCCCCTTCTG
>JABAOH010008235.1_pt1 | contig 31600 bp, 31 predicted proteins | sample 7062181 | NCBI WGS metagenome assembly JABAOH01 (sample SAMN14538630, study PRJNA623070) | marine sediment metagenome | biome: marine biome [ENVO:00000428]; feature: marine pelagic biome [ENVO:01000023]; material: deep marine sediment [ENVO:00002113]; isolation source: pool of 5 deep marine...
AGGTTGAAGTGATCGTACCGATCCCGGATGAGGTGAACGCTTGTGGACACCATATCGGTGGAAAATATCGTATCCGGTTTCGAGGTAGAGAAACGAAGGCTCTACGCGGTGAGGGACATCTCTTTCGCGATACGTGAGAGGGAGACATTTGCCCTCGTGGGGGAGTCGGGCTGCGGGAAGACCCTGACAGCCCTCACCATCTTGCGTCTCCTTCCCCAGCCGGGAGGATTCATAGAATCGGGAAAGATTCATTTCGCCAGCAGGGACCTTCTCACCCTCACCGATGAGGAGATGAGGGGAGTCAGGGGGAAAGAGATCAGCATGATCTTTCAGGAACCCATGACGTCTCTGAACCCCGTTTTCACCATCGGTTATCAGATCGCGGAGGTTTACACGGCCCACGGTGTATGTGGCTGGAAGGAGGGAATGGAAAGGGCGGGGACGATGCTCGAGCGGGTGAAGATCCCCGATGCCGCACGTCGGATTCGGGACTACCCCCATCAGCTCAGCGGGGGAATGAGGCAGCGCGTGATGATCGCGATGGCCCTGGCGCTGAACCCCTCCCTCCTCATAGCCGACGAGCCGACAACGGCCCTCGATGTGACCGTTCAGGCTCAGATACTCCAGCTCATCGAGGAGATAAAGGAGGCATTCGGAATGACCGTTCTGCTCATCACGCACGATCTGGGCATCGTGGCCGAGGTGGCTGACCGGGTGGCGATCATGTATCTTGGCAAAGTCGTCGAAGTCGGAGGAGTGAGTGAGCTATTTGGAGATCCGCTCCATCCTTATACGAAAGGGCTCCTGATGTCCCTTCCCTCAATCGGAGATGGGAAGAAGCGGCTTTCCCCGATACCGGGAATAGTCCCTGACCTGACATCTGTGCCCCCGGGGTGTCCTTTTTACGAGAGGTGCCCTGAAAGGATCGACGGGGTCTGCAACGTAGAATTTCCGGAAGCGATCGATTATGGCAACGGGCACGTATGTGCCTGTTACTGGGTGGAGAGAGCACGAAGCAGGTGAGCGATGGGAGAGGAAGCACGGCAGGAAATACTGGGACTGACCAACATCCACAAGCGGTTCCGCGTTAAATCGGCCTTCTTCGACAAGGGCGGTGTCGTTCACGCAGTTTCAGGATTAACCATGTCCATAGCCAAGGGCGACTCCTTCGGGCTCGTGGGAGAGTCGGGGTGCGGGAAGACTACGCTCGGGAGGGTGGCGCTGCGGCTTCTCCGCCCGGAAGAGGGAAGGGTCGTTTTCGACGGGCTTGACATCACCGACGTTCCCGAAAGGGAACTGAGGCCTCTTCGGCGGAGGATGCAGATTATCTTTCAGGATCCCTATTCTTCGCTGAACCCCAGGATGAATGTCGAGTCTATAATCGGCGAGGGAATGCTCATCCATAAGATCGTCGACAGGAGGGGATTGAGGGATGCAGTGGAGGACGTGCTGAAGAGGGTCGGGCTTACGCCGGATGCAATGGACCGGTATCCCCACGAGTTCAGCGGCGGACAGCGCCAGCGGGTGTGCATCGCCCGTGCCATTGCGCTGAAGCCCGACTTGGTTGTCGCCGATGAGCCGCTCTCTGCGCTGGACGTGTCGATCCAGGCCCAGATCCTCAATCTCCTGATGGAAATCAGGGAGGAAATGGGTGTGGCCTACCTGTTTATTTCCCACGACCTGAGGGTCGTGAGCCTGCTGTGCAACAAAGTTGCGGTTATGTATCTCGGGAAGATTGTAGAGACGGGTGAAAGGGAACTCATCTACAACGATCCCAAACATCCTTACACGAAGGCCCTCCTCGAAGCCATTCCAAAGCCGGTTGCGGGGAAAAAGGGCGATAAAATAATCCTCGCCGGAGATATTCCATCCCCCTTTTTACCACCCCCGGGATGCTCCTTCCATACCCGCTGCCCGATTGCCGACGCCATATGCGAGAAAGATGAGCCCCTGCTCAGACGAGTCGCCGGACGGCTCGTTTCGTGCCACTTCGCCTAAAAACAGTCCAGAGTTCATAGTCCATAGTCCAGAGTTGAAAACCGAAATCCCGATCATCCGATGATCCCACACTTGTAATATCAGAAATATAAATCGGAGGAGATCCCATTATTGCTGTATTTTTCAATTTCTCAATTTCTCGTTTTTAGGATGCAAAATCCTTTGGGGCGTATGAGTTATCGTTATTATCGAAACTTCCTGAACGCGAGCCGCGGGACTTTTGTGCCGCTAACCTGTCGTTCTCGTTTTCGTTTGCAACTGAACTCAGGAGCAGATTTCTTATACCGCACTCCGCATTCCGCATTAACATCTATACGGTTTGTTCTGCGTTCCGTTTTCCTCTGGACGCTGAACGCGGGACTCTGTACTGGTTTTATGGTGATGTGGACCGGATCGGTATCGATTTGAGAAAGTCGTGCTTGCAGTAGGGGCAGAATCTCCAGAGGGGATCGACGGTTTTGTAACAGCTCGGGCAGGTGTCGATTACTTTTTTTCCGCACTGGGGGCAGGCGACGAACTCGGGCCCGAGAAAGGCTTCGCATTCCGAGCACAGAGAGCCGAACTCTTCGTCAGATTGAACAACTTTAATGATCTCGTCAACGGTGGTTGAACCATTGACTGCCTTGTCTATTCCTGCCTGGGCTATTGTTTTCATGCCCTCAGCCACAGCAACCTGTAAGATGTTAGCTTCCGTTGCGTCGATTGCAGTGAGCTCCCTTATTTTCTGTGTGAATGTGAGGATCTCGTAAATGCCTATCCTCCCCCGGTAACCGGTGAAACCGCAATTCGAGCATCCCTTACCCTTGAAAAAACTTCTGCTCTTCAGCCCTTCGGTTCCGATTCCGATTTTCTCGAGTTTCTCCTTGCTCGGCTCGTCCTGTGTTTTGCATTCTGAGCAAATGGTCCGAAGGAGCCTCTGTGCGATGATGCCGATCAACGATGAGGCGATGAGATAGGAAGGAATGCCCAGGTTGCGCATCCGTGTTATCGTTGCGATGGAATTATTCGTGTGGACGGTGCTGAGAACCAGGTGGCCGGTTAACGAGGCCTGCATCGAGATCGTCGCCGTATCAAAATCCCTCATTTCGCCTATCATGATCACATCAGGGTCCTGGCGGAGCAAAGACCTGAGGGCACCGGCGAAGGTTAACCCCACTTTCTCGTTTACCGATACCTGGTTTATTCCCTCGAGTTCGTATTCGATTGGATCTTCGATGGTGGTGATGTTCCTCTCGATGCCTTTTATCCGAGAGAGGGCAGAATAGAGGGTGGTGGTTTTCCCGCTTCCCGTGGGCCCGGTGACGAGGATGATACCCTGAGGTTTGGAAATCAGGGAAATAAACTTTTCCAGGTTTTTCCCTTCCATTCCCAGTTTGTCCACCGATATAATTGCGTTGGTGGGATCTAGAACCCTTACGACCACTTTCTCCCCGTAGTTTGTGGGGAGAGTCGAAACACGCAGATCGAGCATACGTTTTCCCACGCGCACCCCGATCCTCCCGTCTTGGGGGAGCCTCTTCTCGGCAATGTCCATCTTCGCCATGATCTTGATTCTCGAAATCACCGCTCCCTGAACCCATTTGGGAAGCTCGATGCTCTGCCTCAGCATACCGTCGATCCTGTTTCGTATCACGAATTTGTCTTTCGCAGGTTCGACGTGTATGTCCGACGCCCCGAGCTCCGCCGCCTCCGAGATGAGCAGGTTGACCATTCGTATTACCGGCGCCGCCTCGCTTTTTTTTCTCAGGTCTTCAGTTTCCTTCTGGTCTTCCTGCACCTCGTGCAGCACTTCCACAACCTTGTCCGTAGTAATGTCTTTCACCAGGGTGTCGAACGATGCGCCGAGGTTATAATGGTGGTCGATTGCCCAGATGATATCGCTCTTCGTGGCGATGGAGGGTTGAATGGTAAATCCCGAAGCGAATCTCACGTCTTCGAATGCCTCGAAACTCAAGGGGTCTGCCATGGCCACGTGAAGGTCTTTGTCTTCCAGGTTTGTGGGAATGATCAGGTGCTTTCTCGCCACTTTTTCAGGGATGATCTCGATAGCTGCCGGTTCAACAGGGGTGTTTTTCAGGTCGAGGAATTGCAAGCCGAGCTGGGTGGAGAGTGCGGTGGCGATTTCGATCTCCGTGCACAATTGCAATTCGACCAGGATCTCGCCGACCCTTTTTTTCTTCTTTTTCTGCTCGGAGAGCACCTGTTCCAGGTCCGTATCCGAGATGAGACCGCTTTCAATGAGAAGTTCTCCGATCTTTTTCTTCAACTTTATCTTGCTTCCCACCACACTTACCTCTTGCCCAATAATTAGAGATAATAGTAGCAAATTTTTCGGAATGGCACCATAAAATAGGAAAAAAACGCAATTTTTCAGAGATTTTCGAAAAGTAACAAAAAACTTGTTTTTCGTTGAATCCCGGAATGAGAAAAATCATCATAGGTAAAATATTCTACTAAGGGGGTCGAGATGAAGTGCCCCAGGTGCAATGGCCTAATGATATACGAAAGATACCAGGATATGCTCGAGGTATTCTACGCCTGGAGATGCGTTATTTGCGGCGAAGTGCTGGATGACGTGGTGCTCAAAAACAGGGACGAAAAGAAAGAGCAGGACAAAAATGCGGCGAGCAATTTATAAACAGTTGAAAATATTCCCTCCTTTCAATAGCCGGTAGATCACCGGCTATTTCTTTTTGTGTTTAAAAAAAATCTCAGTATTTATATAATGAACCGAATACCGGCAGGTCCCGCAAACCGCTATGAGGATCATATTTCTCATTCTGTTATCGTCAATTCTCACAGCTCAAATTTCTTTTCTCTTCTTTTCTCTCTTTGTTGGCAGCAAGGAAATCCGGTCAGCGGCGGAGAAAATAGAAAGAAGCGAAGAGGGGGTGACCAGATTTTGGAACGGTCAATATATCGAGAATGCCGACAAACATATAAATTTACTGCAGATAAAGAAGTCCCGGGAAACGCATGCCCGTTCGTTGGGAAAAAGCCGGTCAGATCACCACGGCGTAATCTCCTTCGCTTCTGATCGATATCGAAGGGAAGGGAATGAGAACGGGGTATGAAGAGGGAGCAAAGGAAAGGAGAGAAGATGCACGTATCCGCTCGGCATAGGCAATGCGCGGTCATCCTGGTCATAATAGCGATGACAGTCATGTCCTGCACCCTCTGCAACGGAGCGTACCTGGATAGAGAGCTCGAAGATGCACGGCAGAGAGCATTGATCAAGGATTTCGAGGGAGCGCTGGAAATATACGATTACGTTCTGGATGAGGACTCCGAAAACATAGAAGCCCTCAACGGGAGAGCGAAGGTTCTCGCCTGGATGGGGAGGTATGACGCTTCCCGGAGCACGTACAGGGAGGTCCTCAGGCTCGACCCTGAGAACATGGAATCAATCACGGGGATCTCCGATACCTATGCATGGGAGCAAGATTATGAGAAGGCAATAAAACTTATGGAGAGGGAGCGAGCGAAACATCCCCAAAACAAGGAGGTCTTGATCCGCCTTGCCCGGTACCACCAAAAAGCGGGCAACAGGGATGAGGCCCTTTACTATTCCCAGAATATTCTCGATGCCTACCCGCGGGACAGTGAGGCTCTGGAAGTGAGGGAGCGTATATCATCCAGCTATCGTAACGAGGGTTTCCTGGGGTATTCCTACCTGAATATCAACAACAGTTCCGATGGTCATAACCTCTACGGGGGTCTCCGTTTCAATCCCAGAACGTTCTATACCCTGTTCGGACGGTTGGATTTCCTCGACCGGTTCAATGAGACAGAAGGAAAGATCACCGGCGGCGGTTCCTACCGGCTGGGGGAAAAACTGCAGCTATCTGGCGAGCTCGGTTTTGCTCCCGATGCCGAAATATTCCCCGTAGCATCGGGGCTGGTGGAACTGGCATCGCCTGCACTTGCTTCCTGGGTTTTCTCCGGGAGTCTGAATTACTCCCATTATCGGCTGGCAGAGCTTTTCGGGTTTTCCATCTCCGGGGACTATTATCCCTACGGGCATATTTCGATTCTCACGCGGTTTACCCTCTCGAGAATCGAATTCGACGGCGGGGAGAAGTCGACTGACGGCGCATTTTTACTGAAGACAACGTGGTTTCTGGGCAGGTCAAATAATCTTTACGCCTATTTCATATACGGGAATGAGGCATTCAAACCCAACACGATCGATCGGGTCGGCGATAGAAACGCGAAAATCCTCGGGTTCGGAAGCACGATATTCTTCACCCAAGACTGGGGGATTTCCCCCTCCTTCGAATATCTCGACAGGAACGAAAACACCCGCTACATGCAGATCGGGATGGAAATTCTCCGAAGATGGTAACAATAAACCAGTCCAGAGTTCATAGTTCAGCGTCCAGAGGAAAAACAGTTCGAGGTTCACAGCTCAAAATTAGCAGTTAGCAATGAGAAAGAAGAAATTTTCGGTTTTCCTCTAAACTATGAACTCTATTCTCTGAACTGGTTTTTATTCCGAATTCCGAATCACCATCCTGGCAGTGTATGCTACCTTTTGTCCTTCTTCTTTCCGTTTTTCTCGGAACTCTGAACTAGCAACTCCGAACCCGGAACTATGAACTGGCTTTATGGTGTTTTCTGTGGGCGGGACTGCAGATTTCGCACGAGCCGCAGTTTATTTCCGTACAGACCGACAACATGGTGGTTGCCCGGCTGTAAAGCTTTGGCCGCTCTGTGTGTTTCATGCAGTATGAAGCATCAGGGGTGCGAAGGAAAGGCTGCATGATAAAGAGAAGAAAGAGAAGGGCGGGCACGGCGCGCAATATCGTGATAGGGAATCGCTTCTTCATCCCCTTCCGGTTTTCTCTTCCCTCCTCGATGCCCAGGAGCGCGTGAATCCTCTCCTTTATCTGCGAGCTGGTGAAGCCGGAAATCGGTGAGGCCAGCACCGATCGGTCCTCCTTAGCCACCTTGACGATTGCGCTTGCCAGGGTAGCGGGCCTGGCCCCCGTTCTCACGGCGTACTCATCTGCGGCGAGTTCTGTCAATGACCTGAATTTATGCCAGAGATCCTTCCTCGCGGGAAGGATGTAAAGGGAGCGAAGAATCGAGCTGATAAGAACTCTCTTGATGGGGTGGTTCATCCTGAGGTGCCCTGCCTCATGCATGAGAACGGCATCATACTCTTCGGGAGAGAGCAGCTGACGCAGGGTTTTGGAGACGATTATTTTTTTTTTGATCACCCCACCGGCAAGGGCGAAGGGCACATGGCTGTCGATTTCTATAATTCTGTAGTTCCCCTCCCATCGAAACTCCCTCTTTTCGATCCGAGAAAAATCTGACACAAGGGGCTTCAAAAAAGCAGGGTAGGTGATTCCCTGCACGAAATGGTAGAAACTGCGAAGCAGGCCCAAGGGAAGGGAGATGATAAATACCAGGGCGGCGATGAGGAAAATCAGGTTGAGGGTCGAGGGGAGCGCGGTCTTGAGGAAATGGCACAGGTGCAGGACGATGCGGGAATCGAATATGATGGAGAGGTAGTGATCGGGCTTCAAAAACAGCGTCATAGCTGGCAGGGTCAGAATGAGTGTAGCCAGAAGTACTGTTCTTCTGAACTCTTTTTCACATTTCTCTGTATAGGTTTCCGTCTTCACCGTTCCGACTTTTTCTCTTCGATCAGTTTCTCGAGCAACTTCAGCTCTTCGGGGTCTTCGGACACCTGATCGACGAATGCCGCCATGGCCTTTTTACCATCGATCTCCAGGAGACCCCGTACAACGGTGTCAGAGACGATTTTTTTGTACTCGTCTCTATTATATATCGGCTCGAATAAGTATATCTTTCCCTTTTTTTCTCGTTTTAGGATGTTTTTATCGGCGAGGCGGTTCATGACGGTAATTATTGTCGTGTAGGCAATTTTCTTTTCGGAAGAGAGCGACTCGAAGACTTCCTTGACAGTTGCCTTCTTTATCTCCCACAGAATATCCATCACGGCATTTTCCAGCGCTCCCATAATTTTTTGAATCCCCTTTTTTCCTGGACGGAAGGTAAATTTTATCGTATTTTCCATATCGACCTCGCCACCTTATTTATTCCGGAAAAAGTATAATCTACTCACCGTAAAAAGTCAAAGACTAAGGCGAAATAAGACATAGTTCCTATTTAGGACAAATGCAAATGAATAATCTCTCGAATAATCGGTCATAATTTCAGCATTTTTCAAAGGAGAGCCGAAAAGTGATGAGGAAAATGAATAAAATTTGACTGTACGTAGAATAGCATGTATGATGGGCGAAACCAAACATTGGAGGGCAGGGTTATGCAGTTGAGAAGAATTTTCACGGTATCGGTATTTGCACTTTTTCTCGCATTTTCCGGACCAGGCTCTTTTGCCGGCATGCAAGGCGGTATGAAAAGCGGCGATCATTCCAAAATGCCGAGCGGTTCCTCCGAAGGCGGTCACATGATGGGTGACCACTCGGGCAAAGGACACATGTCGGGAGACACCCACGGAGAGGGGATGATAGGACATGGCTCAATGGGGGAGCATCTCTTTGACGGAGAGGCTTTTGGGACGAACATTTCGGCAAGCATAGTGGACGTCAAGGCGCAAATGGCAAAAATGGGAAAGGGAACGGGCGCCCCCTCCGGAATTACCCACCACCTCAGGCTAACTCCGGAAAAGCCGCTGGGAGAAGGCACGGATGGAAAAGTAGTCATAACCTATCCCGGAGGGAAACAAGAAGAGGTGGGACTCATGGCGATGGGTGGCCACATCGGCGGGGACCTTAATCTGGATGAAAAGGGCCAGTACCAATTTCAGTGTATCGTAACCAAGGGATCTGAAAGCATAACGCTTGAATTTGGATACGTTGTCGAGTGAGTTGGTGAATTCTTTGTACGGGGAATGAGTGACCCATTTTTCCTCTGGCGGGATGGGCAGCGGCCCATCCCGATTTTTTCGGGCGTCGGAAAAACTCGATGCGGGTTCTTTGTGGTTCCTTTTTTTGTTTTCCTTTTATTCGTTTTTTTATATTATATTAGTTCAAATTTCTCCTTTTTGCGGAGGCGAGCCCGTGAGCAAAAGGGTTACTTTTTTCGTTATCTCCGGAGATGCAGGAAAGGTCAGGAGAGTGACCGTTTCAAAAACGGTAATCAGGACTCTCCTACTGATGGTCGTTCTCTTCTTTTCCTTCACCTGTTTCATGATTTACGATTACCGGATCAGCATCAGCGATCGCATCGAGCTTTCCAATTTGAGAGAAGTGGCTTCAGAACAGCAGTTCATGCTCTCCTTCTTCGAGGATAAATTCCAGAGACTGGAGGCAGAAGTTTCGAGGCTTCGGGTCATCGACAGCAGGATCAAGGAGCTGATAAAAATTCAGAGGCCCGAGAGGAAGGGGAAGGAGACCTACATAGGCGGGACCGAAGAGGAGGGAACGAAGGCATTCCTCCGGGACAAGCAAATTGTTGAGCTCCGCTTCGAGGAACTCGAGAAGGGGGTCCTCGTCAACCTACAGAATCTGCAGGATATCAAAGATATGCTCGAATTCAGGCTCGAAGTGCTCGAGTCCCTGCCTTCAGTGTGGCCCCTGAGGGGTGTTGTCTCATCGGGCTTTGGTGTTCGCATCTCACCGTTCACCAAAAGGACGGTATTTCACAGGGGTCTCGATATAAAGGCGCCGGCAGGACTGGAAATTATCGCCTCCGGGTCGGGGAAAGTCATTCAGTGTGGTTATAATCCCGACTTCGGAAACGTAGTGAAGATCGATCACGGTTACGGATACAAGACCACATATGCTCACCTATCGGAGATACTCGTCAAGCCCGGGGAGCTCATCGATAAAGGACAGATAATCGGTAGAGTGGGTTCCACCGGGAAAAGTACCGGTCCCCACCTTCACTTCGAAATCAGGGTAAATGGTGTTCCCGTCAATCCCATACGATATCTCGGTTAGTCATTTGACATTCATGTGAAGTACAATATATTCCAGAAAAGAAATCAGCACATAGGGACGGTTGATGTTTAACTGGGTTTTAAAGAAGTTCGTCGGAACGCGGAACGAGAGGGAACTGAAAAAAATCGTTCCCCTGGTCGACATGATTAATTCCCTCGAGGCGGATATGAAAAAATTGTCCGATGGGCAGCTCGCGGGAAAATCGCCCGAGTTCAAAGAGAGAATAGACAGGGGGGAAAGCCTGGATTCACTGCTTCCCGAGACCTTCGCGGTCATTAGGGAGGTATCCCGGAGAACACTGAACATGCGGCACTTCGATGTCCAGCTGGTCGGCGGGGTGGTGCTGCATGAGGGAAAAATTGCAGAGATGAAGACGGGAGAAGGGAAAACCCTCGCCGCCACCCTTCCCGTTTATCTCAATGCCCTGACGGGTCTGGGAGTTCACGTGGTTACGGTAAATGATTACCTTGCCCAGAGAGACGCCGAGTGGATGGGACCAATATACCACTTTCTCGGTCTCGAAGTTGGCGCTATCGTCCACGGTATGGATGACGCCGAGAGAAAGGCTGCCTATGGAGCTGATGTCACCTATGGCACCAACAACGAGTTCGGTTTCGACTACTTGAGAGACAACATGAAGTTTACCCTCGAGGATATGGTTCAGCGAAAACTCAATTTTGCCATCGTTGACGAGGTGGACTCGATCCTCGTCGACGAAGCGAGAACACCCCTCATCATCTCGGGCCCCTCGGAAGAATCGACGGATAAATACTACCGGTCGAACTCGGTGATACCGAACTTGAAGAAGGACAGGGATTTCACGGTAGACGAAAAATCAAGGACCGTGGTGCTGACTGAGGACGGGATGCCGAGGCTCGAAAGGCTTATCGGCGTCGATAATCTCTATGACCCCAATAACATCGAGTGGTTGCATGCCGCAAATCAGGCCCTCAAGGCGCACGCCCTTTTCAAGAGCGACGTTGATTATGTGGTCAAAGATGGCGAGGTGATCATCGTCGACGAGTTTACAGGAAGGCTCATGCCCGGGAGACGATACAGCGACGGGCTTCACCAGGCCCTCGAGGCGAAAGAGGGGGTGAAGATCGAGAGCGAGAACCAGACCCTGGCCACGATTACCTTTCAGAATTACTTCAGGATGTACAACAAGCTCTCCGGGATGACGGGAACGGCAGACACCGAGGCGGTGGAGTTCAAAGAAATCTACGACCTCGAAGTGATCGTTGTCCCCACCAACATGCCGATGGTCCGGGTGGATAACCCGGACCAGATTTACCGGACGGAAATGGAAAAGTTCAAAGCCGTAATCGATGAGATAAAGGAGCTCTACAGAGACGGTCGTCCTGTCCTGGTGGGGACCATTTCTATCGAGAAGTCGGAGCAGTTGAGCAAAATGCTGAAGAGGGAGGGTATCCCGCACAATGTTCTGAACGCCAAGCATCATGAAAAAGAGGCTCAGATTATCCAAGAAGCGGGAAAGCAGAAGAAGGTGACCATCGCAACCAATATGGCGGGACGGGGTGTTGACATCGTTTTAGGCGATGGCGTGGTGAACCTCGGTGGCCTGCACATCGTCGGGACGGAACGGCATGAGAGCAGGCGGATAGACAACCAGTTGAGAGGAAGGTCGGGCCGTCAGGGTGATCCCGGCTCGAGCCGTTTTTACATGTCCCTCGAAGACGACCTTTTGAGAATTTTCGGCTCAGAGAAGGTCTCCTATCTCATGGAAAAGCTGGGGATGGAAGAGGGGCAGCCCATCGAGCACAAGATGGTAACCAGGGCCATCGAGAATGCACAGAGCAAGGTGGAGGCCCATAATTTTGAGATAAGAAAGCACCTCCTCGAATACGACGATGTCATGAACAAGCAGAGAACGGTGATATATGACATGCGCAAAGAGATTATGGAGGGTGAGCAGCTCCAGGAAACAGTGAAGGAGATGGTGGAAGACGTATCCTGGGGTCTTATGGAGATGTTCACCGACGAGAAGCTCTACCCGGAACAGTGGGACCTTGACGGTCTCTCCGATAATTACCTCCTCATTTTCGGAGTGAGGCCTCCCACAGATGGTGCAGAAATGGGGAAAAAGTCGCAGGAGGACACTTTCAATACCTTATATGACCATGCCATCAAAACCTACGAGGAGCGCGAAGCGATGTACGGTTCCGAGGTGATGCGCTACCTTGAAAGGGTTATGATACTGAGCACGCTGGATGCCCTCTGGAAAGACCATCTCCTGGGAATGGACCATCTCAAGGAGGGAATCGGTCTTCGCGGCTACGGCCAGATGGACCCGCGCAAGGAATATGCGAGAGAGGGCTTTGAAATGTTCTCCGATCTGGTCATGCGGATAAGAGAGGAGAGCCTGAAAAAACTCTTCCACGTCAGGATTCAAACGGAAGAGGATGTGTCCAATATCTCTCTGTCGGGTCCCAGAAAGATGGTGATGAGCAGGGGCGAAGCAGGTGGGGCAAAAACAGTGAAGAGAGAGGGGAAGAAAGTGGGGAGGAATGATCCCTGTCCGTGCGGAAGCGGGAAAAAGTATAAAAAGTGTTGCGGGAGCAGTTGATGGGGGGGGTGCCGGAGCCATCGGTGCCGGGATTTAAAGCCGCATCGGTCTGCGCTGGGTTGCGCAAGAGCACGAGGGATGATCTCGCCATTTTTTTCTCTCTTCTTCCGGCCGTTTCGAGCGTCGTTTTTACGAAAAACCGCTTTCGGGCAGCCCCTATCGTTTGGGCGGAAAATAGAATAAATTTGAAGGATCTGCGGGGGGTTCTCGTAAATGCGGGAAACGCCAATGCCTGCACGGGAGACGCAGGCCTGGAGGTTGTGGAGGAAATTTCCCGGGAAGTTTCGCGGCAGTTGAATCTGCCGGAGGGGAAAATACTCGTATCATCTACGGGTGTGATAGGAGTTCCGCTCCCCTATAAGAAGATACTGCGCAAGCTGAAAAACCTCTGCAGCAATCTGTCGAGTGATGGATTCCACAACGCTGCGCGGGCCATGATGACTACCGACAGGTGCGAGAAAATGCACAGAGAGACTTTCAGGGCGGGAGAGAAGACCATAACGATTTTCGGTGTAGCGAAAGGTGCCGGTATGATATCCCCCAACATGGGTACCATGCTCGCATACCTCTTTACCGACTGCTGGATGGCCTCCCGAACGCTCGACTCCTTGTTCAAAAGATCCGTGGAGAGAACCTTCAACAGGATTATCGTCGACGGGGACACGAGCACGAATGACACGGCTGCTGTGTTCGCAAATGGAGNNTGTTCGCAAATGGAGCAACCCTATCAAGGCCCCTCAGGGACCGTGAAATCGCCAGATTTGAAAGGCATCTGTTCAAGGTCATGAATGGGCTGGCCCTGAAAATCGTTTCAGATGGAGAGGGGGCAACGAGGGTTGTGAAAATCATCGTCAAAGGTGCGAAGACAACGGGGCAGGCGGAAAAAGTCGCAAGGGCAGTGGGAACTTCACCCCTCGTGAAAACAGCAATTTTCGGTGCAGACCTCAACTGGGGAAGAATTGTGGCGGCTGCCGGGCGGGCCGGTGTTCCGATTGAGCCGAAAGCGGTGGAGGTGCATGTAGACGGATTGCGGGTGTTCGGGCCACGTATGGCGCGGGCAAGCAGAAGCCTCGGGAAAGCCAGGGAACGGGTGAAAAAAGATTTTTACGAGATTACCATAGTATTGGGTACGGGTTCTGGAGGGTATTACGTGTACACCTCAGACCTGACCTATGAATATGTCAGCATAAACAGCGAGTACACGACCTGAACCCCTTGTTATAGGGGGAAGATAACGGATCACCGGGACGGCAATGTATATTTGTTATTGGCGGAGAGAGGGCTTCATGAAGGCATTTCAAAGATAGTTCCGGTTTTCTCTTGATTTTTTGCACGCTTAAGGTTTTAATTATAAGGTTTGTGCATTAAATACTCACGGTCCGGACCGGGAAACCCGGTGGCTCGCCTCGGAAGGCGAGCTCGTTTTCCCGAGGATGATGGAACCGGAGGAAAAACCAAAAGGAGGAAATTTAATGGAAGGGAAGGAGCAACAAAAAATTACCATGAAGCAGCTCCTCGAAGCGGGTGTCCATTTCGGTCACCAGACGAGGAGATGGAATCCGAAGATGGAATCGTTTATCTTCACCGCGAGGAACGGCATTCATATTATCGACCTCCAGCAGACGGTAAAGATGTTCAACAATGCCTATGAGTATCTCCGCAACATTACGGCTCAGGGCAAAACGGTGCTTTTCGTTGGGACCAAGAAGCAGGCCCAGGAATCGGTGAAAGAAGAATCGGAACGGTGCGGAATGCCGTATGTGAATCAGCGCTGGCTTGGCGGAATGCTCACAAATTTTCAGACGATCAAGGGATCCATCGAGATGCTCGAGCGGCTGGAGGAGATGGAAAGCGATGGTACTTTTGAGAAACTCACGAAGAAAGAGGTTCTGAGCCTGAGGAAGAAAAGGGAGAAGCTGCTGAAAGTCTTGGGCGGGGTCAGGAGCATGAAGAGGCTCCCCGATGCTTTTTTCGTCGTGGACCCTTTGCGGGAAGAAATTGCGGTGAGGGAAGCCCGCAAGCTGGAGATTCCCGTGGTGGCTATTGTTGATACAAATTGCGACCCCGACATGATCGACATCATCATTCCGGGCAATGATGACGCCATACGTGCCATCAAACTATTCCTGAACGTGATTGCCGATGCGGTCCTCGAGGGCAGGGCCGAGTTTGAGTCGCAACAGGCGAGCCTGGCAAGGGAGGAGCCCGAGGAGGAGCCAACCATGGCCCTCATAAACACCGAAGAGGATGAGGAGGGGGTAGAAAAAGAAGAGGTCACAGGAGCAGAGCCGGAAAGAGCCGTTGACCAAGAACAGGTCGCGGAAGTGGTAGTGGGAGAAGAGGGCGCAAAACAGGAGCCGGATATCGAGCCCGCCCAAAAAACCGAGGAAAGCGAATAAAGACACTATAACCTGTGGAGGAATCGAAATGGCCATTACTCCTGCGATGATCAAAGAGCTCCGCGAAAAGACAGGGGTTGGAATAATGGATTGCAAGGAGGCCCTCGTAGCGTCTGATGGGGATGTGGATAAAGCTCTCGATCATCTGAGGAAGAAGGGACTTGCCCAGGCTGCCAAGAAAGCGTCGCGGGCCGCAAGCGAAGGTCTCGTCTCCTCATACATACACGGCGGCGGGAAGATCGGCGTTCTCGTGGAGGTTAACTGTGAGACCGACTTTGTTGCCAAAACTGATGTTTTCCAGGAGTTTGTGAAGAATATCTGCATGCAGATAGCGGCTTCAAATCCCCGGTATGTTACCGTCGAGGATGTTTCGGAAGAGGTCGTTCGGAAGGAAAAGGACATATACAGGGAGCAGGCTTTGAACTCGGGGAAACCCGAGAAGGTAATAGATAAGATCGTGGAGGGGAAACTCGCGAAGTTTTATGAGGAAACCTGCCTCACCGAGCAGGACTACATCCGGGACCAGGAAAAAAAGGTCAAGGATGTTATTGCCGATACGGTTGCCAAGCTTGGTGAAAACATCGTAGTTCGGAGATTTGCGAGGTTTGTTATCGGTGAGGGCACCCAGCAACAGTAACGGATATGTCTGCCGGCGAGGCAAGAACAGGGAAATGAAGGGATAATCATGGACTTGCCGTACAAACGCATTCTGCTGAAGGTCAGTGGCGAGGCTTTGATGGGGAAATTGGATTCCGGCATCGATCCTTCCGTGCTTGATCTCATCTCAGGTGAGCTGAAAGAAGTCGTCGGGCTTGGAATTCAGATCGCACTTGTTGTGGGCGGAGGAAATATTCTCAGGGGCACAATCACTTCGAAAGATTACGGTATCGACAGGGCCAGTGCCGATTACATGGGCATGCTTGCCACCGTGATCAACAGCGTCGCCCTTCAGGAAGTTCTGGAATCAAAAGGTGTGACAACGAGGGTGCAGTCCGCAATCGAACTCAGGCAGATTGCGGAACCGTACATCAGGAGAAGGGCGATCCGCCATCTCGAAAAGGGAAGGGTGGTCATCTTCGCTGCGGGAACCGGCAACCCTTATTTCACCACCGACACGGCAGCGGCGCTTCGCGCCATGGAGATTAACGCTCAAGCCATTTTCAAAGCCACGAAAGTTGACGGGGTGTACGATGCGGACCCCTATACACACCCGGATGCAAGCCGTTTCGATGAGCTCACCTATTTTGACGTCCTCAGTAAAAATTTGAAGGTCATGGATTCCACAGCAATCTCACTGTGCATGGACAACAAACTCCCCGTAATCGTTTTTAACCTGCTTCAAAACGGAAATATCGTGAGAGCAATAAACGGAGAGAAAGTCGGGACTATAGTGAGGTAGAGAGATGGAATGGCGAGAAGAGATGGGCCGGAAAATGAGCAAGAGGATTGAAATTTTCAAGAAAGAATTGGGGAAAGTGAGGACCGGCAGAGCATCTCTCTCAATACTCGACGGAATCAAGGTATCCTATTACGGCGAACTGACCCCTCTCAACCAGGTGGCCACGCTCACCGTGCCCGAGAGCAGGCTGATTGTCATTCAGCCCTGGGATGGGCAGATGATCCCGGTAATCGAGAAATCGATAACATCGAGCGGCCTCGGGCTCAACCCGGTCAATGATGGCAAAATCATCAGGATTCAGATTCCCATGCTCACAGAGGAGAGGAGGATAGAACTGGTAAAGACGGTGAAGAAGATGACGGAGGATGCCAGAGTCGCCATCCGGAACATACGGCGTGACTATATGGATCATGTGAAAAGCATGGAGAAGAACAAGGAGATATCCGAGGATGACCTGAAACGATGCCAGGAGGAGATTCAGAAAGATACCGATAACAACATCGGAAATATCGAAGAGATTTTCAAGGCCAAGGAGAAGGAGATACTTGAAATATAAAAAAATTCCTTTAGGAGCTTTGTTACGGGGGCTTTTAGCCTTTAGGTGAAAAGCCCTCTGTTTTTTTTAAGGTTAAAGAGGAGACGATGCATTCATTGAAAGTGCCGAGACACGTGGCGATTATCATGGATGGAAACGGCCNNTGGAAACGGCCGCTGGGCAGAAATGAGAGGCATGCCCCGCGTGCTCGGCCACAGAGCGGGCATGAAATCGGTTAAAAGAGCTGTGGAATATGCCCATCAAAGTGGGATTGCGTACCTTACCCTCTTTGCCTTTTCCATTGAGAACTGGGGACGGCCGAAAAGGGAAGTAGATGCTTTGATGAATCTCTTGCAAGAGTACATAGACAGAGAACTTTCCGAAATGCTGGAGAAGGGGGTACGGTTGAACGTTATCGGGTGCCTCCACATGATGCCGGCAAAGGTGAGGGAAAAGATACAATACGCACTTTCGAAAACCGAGAACAATAACGGCCTCGTCCTCACCCTCGCGCTTTCATACTCCGGCAGAGACGAGATTCTCAGGGCGGTTCGGAAAATTGTCAGTGATTCCGCATCGAAAAGCGGGGAAATGGAAATAAAGGAAGAAACCTTCAGGCAATACCTGGACAGCCCTTCTATTCCCGATCCCGACCTCTTGATAAGAACCAGCGGAGAAGTAAGGTTGAGCAATTTTATGCTATGGCAACTTGCCTATACAGAAATTTACATCACAGAGAAATTGTGGCCACAATTTACGAAAAAGGAGTTTGAAAAGGCCATAAGGGAATTTTCCAGGAGGAAAAGGCGCTTCGGATTGACGCACGAACAGGTTGAGACGTCGCCCTGACCCACATGCTCCTCAAAAGAATTACCACAGCAGCCATCCTCGTTCCCCTCGTGGTGGGAGCCGTATATTTTTTGCCGAAAACGGCATTTATCGTCTTTCTGGCACTCGTGGCTTTCCTGTGCGGCATGGAGTTTTCATTGATGTTTTTCGACAGGGGGACGATAGTGTCAATCGCGTATCCACTCGTCATCGCGGGAGCGGTATTCTACGGTTGCATCAACGACGGAAAGCATCTGATCTTTCCCGTTCTGTTCGGCTTTATCGCCTTCTCTTTTTTTTCGCTCCTCTCGAAGGAGGAACCGGATAACCGCCTCAGGTACTTATCCATGTCCATGCTCGGCTTCGTGTACATATGCCTGTTTCTGCCTTTCTTCAGCCATCTCAGGGATCTTCCTCGCGGTGAACACTTGATTTTCTTTATCGGTGTGACCGTGTACATTGGAGACACAGCAGCATACTTTGTGGGGAGTAAATTCGGGAAATTGAAGCTCGCCCCAGCCGTTTCACCGGGGAAAACGGTGGAAGGCGCTATCGCGAGCACGATATTTGGATCTCTGGCGGGACTTGTCTATTTGACCATTTTTTACCGATTTGACTCAATTCTGCCGTACCTGATCCTTCCCCTGCTCATTTCCACCATCGGTCAGGTTGGCGATTTGGTGGAGTCCCTTTTCAAGCGGGCGGCAGGAGTGAAAGATTCGGGAATCATCTTCCCCGGCCACGGCGGAATGCTCGACCGGATCGACAGCATGCTCCTGAATGCTTTCGTGGTCTTTTTCTATCTGAAAGGAGTGTGAGCGTGTCGTGAGAAACTTAGCGATACAGGGATCAACGGGCAGCATCGGAATTTCGACCCTCGACATCATAAACCACAACAGGGACCGCTTCAGCGTCTATTCACTCGTCGCCGGCGAAAACATAACTCTGCTTGCCGAGCAGGTAAAGTCAGTTCGCCCAGCGGTGGTCAGTGTCAAGGGAGAGCAGGAAGCCAGGGGACTGATGAATATCCTGAAGGACGATGCCCCTGAAATAGTCTGGGGTGAGGAGGGCATAAGAAAAGCCTCTCTGTCAGATGAAGTCGACACTGTCGTGGCCGGCGCGACGGGAATCTTCTGCCTGCCATCGATTGCCGAGGCGGTGGCGATGGGGAAGAGGATAGCACTTGCGAACAAGGAACTTCTCGTAGCTGGAGGAGACATAATCATGCGGGAAGCCGAGAAATCGGGGGCGGAAGTCATACCGGTGGATAGCGAACATTCAGCTATTTTTCAGGCACTTTGCGGGCACCGAAGGGAATTTGTGAAACGCCTGATTCTGTGTGCCTCAGGAGGCCCTTTCTTCTTCGACAGGGAAAGAGACCTCTCATCCGTTACTGTTGATGAGGCGCTGAACCATCCCGTCTGGCAGATGGGAGCAAAAATAAGCGTCGATTCCGCCACAGCGATGAATAAAGGATACGAGATAATTGAGGCGATGCACCTTTTCGGCATACCGCCCGACAAGATAGAGGTCATCATTCATCCTCAGTCGGTCGTTCACTCAATGGTGGAGTTCTCCGACGGTTCGATACTAGCTCAGATCGGCGTTCCCGATATGCGGATACCAATCGGATACGCTCTTGCATACCCGGAGAGGCTCGCTATTGACCTGTCGGTGAACATTTGGGAATCGATGAACGACCTGAGTTTTTTCCACCCTGATCTCGAGAGGTTTCCTTCACTGGCCCTCGCCATAGACGTGGCCAGAAAGGGAGGGATACTTCCCGCTGTTATGAGCACTGCCAATGACGTCGCCGTGGATTACTTTGTCGACGGGAAGATAAAGTTTACGAGTATATTCGATGTGACGGCGGACGTGGTCAGGGCTTTCGAAAGAGAGGGGGAAACGGAAGCAGCCGAAACGGTATCAAAAATATTAGAAACGATCTCGCGAGCCAAGGAGCTTGCTGGTAGAATATTAAGAGACCTGGAGAAGGGAAACTGAGCAATGGTTTATATTATTTCATTTATAGTTGTTCTGGGCATCCTGATTTTCGTTCATGAGTTCGGCCACTTCATCGTTGCCAGAAAGCTCGGTATCGGGGTTTTGAAATTTTCCCTCGGCTTCGGCCCAAGGGTTTTCGGTTTTGAAAAGGACGGGACGGAGTATCTCGTATCCGCCGTTCCCTTCGGGGGTTACGTGAAACTGCTCGGTGAAACACCCGATGAGGAGATATCCCCGGGAGACACGTCGAGGTCTTTCTCCCACAGGCCTGCAGGTACGAAGTTAATGGTCGTTGCCGCGGGCCCTCTCTTCAACATCATCTTTGCCGCCCTCGTCTTCTGGGTGGTGTTCATGATCGGCGTTCCCGTGTTGAAACCGGTGGTGGGAGACGTGGTAAAGGACTCTCCCGCATTTAACGCCGGCATCGAAAAGGGTGACGTCATATTGTCAATCGATGAAAGGCCCATGAATCGGTGGGAAGATATCGCCGAGGTGATCAAGGCGAAGGGGGCGGAGAATCCTTTGACCGTGGTCATAAAAAGAGGCGGAAGGGATGTAGAGCTGGTGCTGAAGGCTGAAGAGAGGGTTGTGGAAAACATATTCGGAGAATCGGTGAGGGAGCCGAAGATTGGAATAATCGCAAAAGGGGATTTTTTCATAAAACGCTATAACCCGCTTTCTGCTGTTTTCCTTGGCATCCATGAAACGGGGAGGATGGTTTATCTCACGGTGGTTACGATCGTGAAATTAATCGAAAGGGTCATCCCGGCCGATTCGCTCGGCGGCCCCATTTTGATCGCCCAGATTGCCGGTGATCAGGCGAAACAGGGCATGGCGCCCTTTTTCTATTTTCTCGCCTTGCTCTCGGTAAATCTCGGCATACTCAACCTCCTGCCGATTCCCATCCTCGATGGGGGTCACATTTTGATTTATTCACTCGAGGCGATAACAGGGAAAACGCTCAGCATGAAGGTAAAAGGGGTTGTTCAGCAGATCGGTCTGGTGATAATAATCACCCTTACTATTCTTGTTTTTTATAACGATATAGCGAGAATTCTGACGAAATGAGCAGGTGCTCGCACCGTAAAGGGCTCTTGCTCGCCATCGAGCCCACGGACCCTCCGGGAAGCATCGCACTGGGAAGAGAAGGGCGGATTCTGGTATTTCGGTCTCTGTCCCCGGGAAGACAGCTGTCTGAAGATTTTCTTCCCCTGCTTTCCGAAATGTTCCATGAGGTTCAGTTGGACATCTCTGACATTGAGGGTGTGGTCCTTTGCGCCGGCCCCGGCTCCTTTACCGGCATACGGGTAGGGTTTTCCTTCGCTTACGGTATCGCGCAGGCGAGGTCAGCACGCATTTATCCTGTCCCGACACTCGATACCATGGCTTTTGCTTCGCCCGGGGGCTATGATCTGATCGTTCCCGCCCTGGATGCGAGAAAGGGAGAGGTGTACACCGCAATGTATCGATGGGACGGGGCCGATTTCGGGAGAGTAAGTGAATATATTTCAATTAGTCCCGAAAATTTGATATATAAAGTGATATCGCATAAATGCATTGTCTTCGGGCCGGGATACGCTCGTTACAGAGATATATTCAACCGGAATGGTGTCGGGCCATATCCGGGAGAGCAGGAATTAAATGGTGTTTTGAATGCAGAGACGCTCCTGCGATACTTCTACCGACGTGACGATATCCCGGGAGTTGAGGCCGAGGATGCCCGACCCATTTATGTGCGGCCTTCTGAGGCAGAACTCAAATTCAGCAGGAGGAGATTATGACGGTAAAGGATGAGAATATCATTGAAAAGCTTACAAGGGAGGATGAAGAGTTCAAAAAACTCGTTCTGGAGCACAGGGAACTTGACAAGGAGATACAGGAACTTGATACTCGGGTCTACCTTCTTCCCGAAGAAGAGGTGAAAAGAAAAAAATTGAGCAAGATCAAACTATCAAAAAAGGATAAAATCGCTAAAATCGTGTCCGATTACAAGAAAAAGCTCAGTTAGGTGTATAATAACAAATTAACTAAATCCAGGATGAAGAGAAATGAGAAGCCGTAAAGTTAAAGAAGGGCTCGAGCGTATGCCGACGAGGGCCCTCATCTGTTCCACCGGGGTTCCCCGGAGCGAGATGAATAAACCCTTTGTCGGAATTGCATCGTCCTTTACCGATCTCATTCCCGGCCACGTGGGAATGAGGATACTGGAGAGACACATCGAAAACGGTGTGTGGGCCGGTGGAGCGGTACCCTTTATTTTCGGGATTCCCGGCATCTGTGATGGGGTCGCTATGGGCCACACCGGGATGCACTACTCCCTGCCGTCCAGGGAGCTAATCACCGATATGGTGGAGTCTATCGCTGAAGCCCATGCTCTCGACGCGCTGGTCCTTCTTACCAACTGCGACAAGATCACTCCCGGAATGCTCATGGCTGCCGCACGGCTGAACATTCCCTCGATAATCATCACGGCGGGCCCCATGCTGACGGGAAGGATGGGAGACAGGAGATTATCACTCGTTTCGGATACGTTTGAGGCTATCGGCAGATACAAGGCTGGGGAAATAGAGGACGAAGAGCTCTCCTTTCTTGAAGGAGAGGCCTGTCCGGGAGAGGGATCATGCCAGGGGCTCTACACGGCCAACACAATGTCTTGCCTGACGGAGGCGATGGGAATGTCTCTTCCGGGCTGTGCTACGGCCCTTGCAGGAATGGCGAAGAAGAAGCAGATAGCTTTCGAGACGGGGAGGGCGATTGTCAGGCTTCTCGAGGAAGATTTGAGACCACGGGACATCATAACCAGGCAGTCCCTGGAAAATGCAATACGTGTGGATATGGCCCTTGGGGGGTCGACGAACAGCGTTCTGCATATCCTGGCGATTGCGAATGAGGCCGGCGTCGATATACCGCTCGATGTCTTCGACAGGCTCTCGCGGGAAACACCGCAGCTTGCAAGCGTGAGCCCTGCCGGGACCTATTTCATGGAAGACGTGGAGTACGCAGGTGGAATTCCGGCAGTTCTGTCGAGGCTTTTGCCACTTATCAATCCGAGTAAGACTGTGGGTGATATCGACATTGTCGATGTGGGAAAGAAGGCGAAGATATTCTCAGGTGAGGTGATCAGGCCAATGGACAACCCCATCCGGAAAGAGGGGGGGATCGCTGTCATGTGGGGAAATTTAGCACCCGACGGCGCAGTGATTAAACAATCAGGCGTTGACGAGCGGGTCTTTACCTTTACGGGGAAGGCAGTCTGTTTCGATTCTGAGGACGACGCCATCAAGGAGGTTCTCGGTGGAAAGATAAAAGAAGGCTCCGTCGTAGTTATTCGCTATGAAGGACCGAAGGGGGGCCCGGGAATGAGAGAAATGCTCGGCCCCACCTCTGCACTGATAGGGATGGGTCTGGGAGAAAAGGTTGCGCTGCTTACCGACGGGAGGTTCTCCGGGGGAACGAGAGGGCCCTGCATAGGGCATGTTTCACCGGAGGCTATGGAGGGCGGTCCCATCGCTGTGGTTGAGGACGGTGACGAGATTACCCTTGATATCCCACGGCGAAAACTTGATGTAAACCTCTCCGATGACGAGTTAGCAAGGAGGCTTAAAAAGTTCAAGCCCCCGCAACCGAAGGTGCAAAAGGGGTATCTTGCCAGATATGCACGTGCCGTACGGTCGGCGAACACCGGCGCAATATGTAATGAATTTATTGAGTAACCGAGGAGGACGCAGTGAGAATATCAGGGGCTGAAATATTTGTCAGGTCGCTTATCGAGATGGGTGTCGATACCATTTTCGGGTATCCCGGAGGTGCCGTCATCAATATATACGATACCCTTTTCAACAACACTTCAATCAGGCATTACCTTGTCAGGCATGAGCAGGCTGCGGTTCACGCTGCGGATGGTTATGCGAGAACTTCGGGCAAAACCGGTGTATGCCTCGTGACTTCCGGTCCGGGTGCGACGAACACGGTGACCGGCATCGCAACTGCATATATGGATTCGATTCCCCTCGTGGTGTTTACCGGGCAAGTTCCGACCCTGATGATCGGGAACGATGCTTTTCAAGAGGCCGATATCGTGGGAATTTCCCGGCCCTGCACGAAACATAACTATCTGGTGAAAGACGTGAACGATCTCACGAGGATTATCAGGGAGGCTTTCTACATCGCATCGAGCGGCCGGCCGGGACCTGTTCTCGTCGACCTTCCGAAGGATGTGATCACATCTTCCGCCGAATACATCGTCCCTCGTGAAATCCAGCTCAGGGGATATAGTCCGAACTACAAAGGGCATCCGAAGCAGATAGAGAAAGCAGTAGACCTGATATACAATTCCCGGAGGCCGATCGTGTATGCCGGCGGCGGGGTAATTCTCGGCGATGGAGCAAAATACCTCACCGAGCTCGTCGATCTCGTTGGTTTGCCGGTAACGCTGACGCTCATGGGCCTTGGGGGGTATCCTGCTACGGGGGAAAACTTCATAGGAATGCTCGGCATGCACGGCACCTATACGGCAAACATGGCGATTACAAACAGCGATCTCATCATTGCCGTCGGAGCCAGGTTCGACGACAGGGTCACGGGCAAGATTGATGAGTTTGCTCCGCTTGCAAAGGTAATTCACATCGACATCGATCCCACATCCATAAAGAAGAACGTGCACGTCGACATACCCATCGTAGGGGACGTCAAGGACTGTTTGAAAAAAATGATTCGCGTTATGAAAGAGTCGAAGGAGATCAAAGCCTACAAGCGGAAAATTCAGCCGTGGAAATCGCAGGTTGAAAAGTGGCAGAAGGACCATCCCTTGAAATACAAAGACAGCAAAACCAAGATTAAACCGCAATATGTTGTCGAGGTAATATACGAGAGGACGAAGGGAAACGCCGTCATCTCAACGGAAGTGGGGCAGAATCAAATGTGGGCCGCCCAGTTCTACAAGTTTGAAAAACCGAGAAGTTTTTTAACCTCAGGAGGCCTCGGCACGATGGGTTACGGGTTCCCCGCCGCCATCGGAGCCCAGGTGGCCCACCCCGACAAGCTTGTTATCGATATAGCGGGGGACGGTTCCATTCAGATGAACATCCAGGAACTGGCGACAGCCGTCCAGTACAGGCTGCCGGTTAAGATTGCCGTTCTCAATAACGGAAGCCTCGGAATGGTGAGACAGTGGCAGGAACTCTTCTTCGAGGGGAAATACTCCCATACGTGCCTGCCCTCCTACCCGAACTTTGTGAAGATAGCAGAGGCTTACGGAGCACTTGGGCTGCGCGCTACGAACCCGTCCCAGGTGGAAGAGGTTGTGGAGAAGGGAATAAAGCACCCGGGTCCCGTGCTCATGGATTTCGTCGTTGATCCCCAGGAGATGGTCTATCCCATGGTCCCTGCAGGGGCTCCAATTTCCAAGATGCTCCTCGTTTAAACCGTTCAAGGAGGGATGCATGAAACATACAATTTCTGTGCTGGTTGAAAATGAATTTGGCGTTTTGGCAAGGGTGTCGAGTCTGTTCAGCGGCAGAGGATTTAATATCGAGAGCCTCTGTGTTGCGGAAACCATGGACCCGACCGTGTCGAGGATTACTCTGGTGACCAGCGGCAATGAACAGATTATCGAGCAGATTCTGAAGCAGCTGAACAAGCTGGTTGCCGTAATCAAGGTCGTGGATATGACGAAGGGAGATTTTATTGACAGGGAGCTTGTGCTCATCAAGGTTTCAGCCCAGGATAGCACGAAGGCCGAGATTCTCAGGCTCGTGGACATCTTCAGAGGGAAAATCGTGGATGTGAGCCAGAACACCTACACGATCGAAGCCACAGGTGACGACGGGAAGGTAAAGGCGATAATTGAACTGCTTCGTCCCCTCGGCATCGAGGAAATAGCGAGAACCGGGAAAGTAGCTATGTCGAGAGGCGCTCTCACATTGAAGGAGGCGAAAAAAATCCGTCAGGGGGTGGAAAATGCAGGTGTACTACGATCGTGACGCGAAACCCGAGGTTCTCAGGGACAGGAAGATAGCCATAATTGGGTATGGCAGCCAGGGGCATGCCCATGCAAATAATCTGAAAGACGGCGGGTACGACGTCATCGTGGGCGAAAAAAAGGGTGCCCAAATCTGGAAGAAGGCGGAAGACGCGGGATTTCAGGTTTTCGAGGCGTCTGAAGCTGCTTCCCGGGCAGATGTCGTTATGCTCCTTGTTCCCGACGAGCTCATGGGTGACCTGTACAAGGAGGAGATAGAATCCAACCTGAAAGAGGGGGTCCATCTCGGATTTGCCCACGGATTTAACATACACTTCAAGGAGATCGTTCCATCGGAAAAGACCAATGTTTTCATGGTTGCTCCCAAAGGCCCGGGTCATCTCGTCCGCCGTCAATATAAACTGGGTCAGGGTGTTCCCACGCTCATTGCTGTGTTTCAGGATCCTTCGAAAGATACGTTGGGCCTTGCCCTTGCATACGCATGTGGAATTGGTTCGGGAAAGGCGGGCATTATCGAAACGACTTTCAAGGAAGAGACGGAAACAGACCTGTTCGGAGAGCAGGTTGTCCTTTGCGGCGGCATCACGGCCCTCGTCCAGGCTGCGTTTGATGTTCTCGTGGAGGCCGGATACTCTCCCGAGATGGCCTATTTTGAATGCCTTCACGAGCTGAAATTGATCGTGGATCTTTTGTACGAGGGGGGCATAACAAACATGCGTTACTCGGTGAGCAACACGGCGCAGTTCGGTGATCTGACGCGAGGGCCGAGGGTTATCGATGACCGGGTTAGGCAGGAGATGGTCAAGATACTCGGAGAAGTCCAGAGCGGCGAATTTGCGAAAGAGTGGATAGCCGAGAACAGGGCGGGCAAACCGTTATTCAACAGCCTGACGAAAAAAGGAGAGGAGCACCCTATCGAGAAGGTGGGGCTTAGGCTCAGAGCTATGATGCCCTGGCTTCAAAAAGACAAGCTTGTGGATAAAAGCAAAAACTAACAGTTCGAGAAATTGACCATGGCAAAAGAGGGGATACCATTTATCCTGTTATTCATAATCGGGGCGCTCGTTGCCCGGATGGTTCTCCCGGGAAGCAAGGCGGTTCCTATTATTCTCGTACTGCTGGCGGCCTTCTCGGCCTATTTTTTCCGTGACCCCGACAGAGTAGTGCCAGTCGGCGAGAACCTCATAATCTCTCCCGCAGATGGGAAGGTGGTTTTTGTCGGCCAAGTCGATGACGCCCACTATTTTGATGGCCCGGCGAAAAAGGTGAGCATCTTCATGTCCCTCTTCGACGTCCACGTCAACCGGTCCCCCGTTTCCGGGAGAGTGCGGGATATCATCTATAACAAAGGGAGGTTTTTCAAGGCCAATTCAGACAAGGCCTCACTGGATAACGAGCAGAACTGGGTCATCATGGAAAAGAGCTCTCATCTCCTTGCGTTCGTCCAGATAGCCGGTTATCTGGCGAGACGGATTGTGTGCACGATATCCGAGGGCCAATCTGTCGGTGTGGGTGACAAGGTTGGCCTCATAATGTTCGGGTCCCGACTAGACCTGTACCTCCCCCTGGAGACCGCGGTCAAGGTGACGGAGGGGTTGAAGGTCAGGGCCGGCGAGTCGGTCATAGGTGAGTTATGAGAAGAAGAAAGAAGAGAAAAGATGATGCACAGTTAAAGGGGATATACATATTACCGAACCTGGTGACGAGCATAAGCCTCTTTGCTGGTTTCTATTCCCTCATAGCTACGTACGGCGGGCAGTTCAGGAAGGCAGCGATTGCCATAATCGTGGCGGTAGTCATGGATGGACTTGACGGAAAAATTGCCCGGGCCACACGCACCACGTCAAGGTTCGGAGTCGAGTATGACTCTCTTTCGGACCTGGTTTCCTTCGGGGTTGCGCCCGGATTTCTGATCTATGCATGGGCTCTCAGCCCGTACGGGAGGATCGGGTGGCTCGCTTCGTTTCTCTACGTCATATGCGGTGCGCTCAGGCTTGCCCGTTTCAACATCCAGGTGGATACCCTGGAGAAAAAGAAGTTCAACGGGCTTCCCATACCGGCTGCAGCGACGCTTGTCGCATCGATGATCCTCCTGTTCAATTACCTTGGGGGAATGGGAACGTACCGCCACATTGCCGTGGTCATCGTGATCTACGTTCTTGCATTCCTCATGGTGTCGAATATCAAGTACGCCAGTTTCAAGGAACTTGAACCTTTCAGAAAGAGGCCCTTCAACACCCTCGTGGTCTTTGTGCTCCTGCTGATTCTCCTCCTGTCAGAGCCCGAGATAATGATTTTTGCCTCCGCAATTATCTACATCATGTCGGGACCCGTCGTGAACATGATTCAGCTTTTGGAAAGAGACAAAACGAAGGTATTGGAACAGGTTCTGAAAAGGGAGAAAGAGGGAGAGAGCAGCAAAGATGGGAATGACGCTCACTGAAAAAATTATCGCCGCTCATGCAGGTCTTGACAGGGTGGAACCGGGTCAACTGGTTCTCGCAAAGGTCGACCTCGCTCTCGGAAATGACATCACGAGCCCGATAGCGATAAAGCAGCTCGAGTCACTGGGTATCGATGGATTATTCGATGTAAACAAGATAGCCCTGGTGCCGGATCATTTTACTCCCAACAAAGATATAAAATCTGCAGAGCAGGTAAAGATGATGCGTGACTTTTCGCGGAAATTCGGCATCGTCAACTTTTTCGATATCGGAAATATGGGAATAGAGCACGTTCTTCTTCCCGACAGGGGGCTCGTCGTGCCGGGTGACCTCGTAATCGGGGCGGACAGCCACACCTGCACCTATGGGGCGCTCTGTGCCTTTTCCACGGGTGTGGGAAGCACGGATCTTGCCGCCGCGATGCTGAGCGGAGAGGTCTGGCTCAAGGTTCCGGAGTCGATACAGTTCATTCTCGAAGGGAAACCGCCGAAGTGGGTAGAAGGGAAGGATATCATACTCTTCATCATCGGCGATATCGGTGTTGACGGGGCGCTTTACCGGTCCATGGAGTATGGTGGTCAGGGACTGTCACACCTGAATATGGCCTGGCGTTTCACCATGGCGAACATGGCGATCGAGGCGGGGGCGAAAAATGGGATTTTCCCCTTCGACAATTTGACGAGGGCGTATGTGGAAAACCACGGGAAGAAACCATTCAAAGTTTTTGAGGCTGATGACGATGCCCGTTACGTCGATGTGAAAACCTATGATCTGTCGAAACTCGAGCCCCAGGTGGCATTTCCTCACCTTCCTGAAAACACGAGAGACATTTCCTCCGTCGGGGATATCGAGATAGATCAGGTTGTGATTGGCTCCTGTACAAACGGCAGAATCGAAGATCTCAGGTCGGCTGCTTCTGTTCTCAAGGGGAAGAAAGTTCATCCGCATGTGAGATTGATCGTTATACCGGCAACCCAGGAGATATACCTCCTGGCGCTGCGGGAGGGCCTTACCGAGATGTTCGTCGCTGCAGGGGGCGTGGTTTCGACGCCAACCTGTGGCCCCTGCCTCGGCGGGCACATGGGAGTTCTTGCTGAAGGGGAGAGGGCCATCGCGACGACGAACCGCAATTTTGTCGGGAGAATGGGTCATCCGGGCAGCGAGGTCTACCTTGCGAATCCGGCGGTGGCCGCAGCTTCGGCGGTTGCGGGAAGGATTACCAGTCCGGAAGAGGTCGTCTGAATGTGGTTGCGCGGAACGGGCGATTTCCGCTGTTTCGCCTTTCCCTGAAAATTACGGCAATGTTCTATGGAGAGTGATGATGAAGATCGCAGGAAAAGTGTGGAAGTTTGGAGATGATGTAGATACGGATGTCATAATTCCGGCCCGGTACCNNCCCGGTACCTCAATACTTCGGACCCAGCAGAGCTCGCCCAGCACTGTATGGAGGATCTTGACCCCGAGTTTTCAGGCAAGGTTTCGCCGGGCGACATCATCGTCGCGGGAAAGAATTTCGGGTGCGGCTCTTCGCGCGAGCATGCCCCGATAGCCATCAAGGGAGCCGGGATCTCTGCCGTCGTGGCGCGCTCCTTCGCGAGGATATTTTACAGAAATTCCTTCAATATGGCCCTCCCCATATGCGAAGCCCCCGATGCTGTCGACAAAATATCTGAGGGTGACATCCTCGCCATTGATTTGGAGAATGGGGTGATTACCAACAGCACAACCGGCGAAACCCATGCGATAAAGCCTGTGCCTGCATTCATGAGAGAGCTCATCGATGCAGGCGGCTTGATGCAATACATGAGCCGGAGATTGAATAGGGGTGAATGATGCCGAAGATTGCCGTTTTCCCCGGCGACGGGATAGGAACGGAAGTCGTCAGGGAAGCCAAACGGGTGCTCTTGAAAGTGGGAGATCTCGCCGGGACATCCTGGGAGTTTGAGGAGGAACTGCTCGGNNGCGTCGCCCGGGCTTCTGATGCAGTTCTCCTGGGGGCCGTTGGAGGCCCGAAGTGGGACGTATTGGACTTCGAATTGCGGCCCGAGAGAGCCCTTCTCGGGCTTCGCAAGGAGCTCAATCTTTTTGCGAATTTGCGACCGGCAAAAATATTTGCGCCTCTCATCGACGCGTCGACGCTGAAGGAGGAATTCATCCGTGACGTTGATATCATGGTTGTGCGAGAGTTGACGGGGGGAATATATTTCGGGGAGCCCCGGGGTGTGATCATGGGTGACGGGGGAGAAGAGATAGGAATTAATACCCTCGTGTACACGAGGAGCGAGATAGAGAGGGTCGGCAGGGTTGCCTTCGAAATCGCACGGAAAAGAAACGGAATATTGACCTCCGTCGATAAGTCTAACGTCCTCGAAAGTACCGAGCTGTGGCGGAAAGTCATCACCGAGCTCCATCATCATTACCGGGATGTCCAACTGAACCACATGCTCGTCGATAACTGTGCGATGCAGCTCGTCCGGTATCCGCGTCAGTTCGACGTGATTGTCACGACCAACATGTTCGGGGATATTCTGAGCGATGAGGCGGCAATGTTGACGGGCTCCATAGGGATGCTCCCCTCCGCTTCTATCGGCGGCGACACCGGCCTATACGAGCCGGTTCACGGTTCAGCCCCGGATATCGCTGGGAAAGATGTGGCCAATCCGCTCGCCACCATCTTATCCTGCGCGATGATGCTGCAGTATTCTTTTCACATGGATGATGCTGCGGGAAAAATAGAAAAGGCGGTGAACGTCGTTCTCGAAAAAGGCTTCAGGACTGCTGATATCAAAAGCCCGGGTTCCACGGTACTTTCGTGTAGTGCCGTGGGGGACAGGGTTATCGATGAGTTGGAGTCGATCTATACGTAGGCGCATTTTCGGCAAACATCAAAACGAGAGGTAGGTACCATGAGCGAAAAAAGTTTCAACGTCGCGATTGCAGGGGCTACTGGAGCAGTGGGTCTAGTCATGCTCGAGATACTGGAACAGAGGGGTTTTCCGGTTAAAGACATCAGGCTTCTCGCTTCCGAACGGTCAGTCGGAAAGCGCCTTCCATTCAAGGGGGAATATATTATTGTCCAAAAACTCGATAAAGACGCTTTTTCGGGTGTGGACATCGCCCTCTTCTCGGCGGGAGCTTCAAGGAGTATGGAGTTTGCACCCCATGCAGTGAGCGCCGGAGCCGTGGTTGTCGATAACAGCTCTGCCTTTCGCATGGACCCCGATATACCTCTCGTGATTCCGGAGATCAACGGGGATGAAGCAGGCAGGCACAAAGGGATAATCGCAAACCCAAACTGTACAACGACCATTGCGATCATGCCGATAAAACCTCTCCACGATTTTGGCAGGGTCAAGAGATTTGTGGCATCGTCATACCAGGCTGTATCCGGCGCGGGGGCAAAAGCGATGGAGGAGTTGAGATTACAGGTAAATGATTTCGTCCATGGAAGGGATAGTGTCATAGAGGTCTTCCCGAAGCAGATATCCT
>JABAOH010050197.1_pt6 | contig 31593 bp, 32 predicted proteins | sample 7062181 | NCBI WGS metagenome assembly JABAOH01 (sample SAMN14538630, study PRJNA623070) | marine sediment metagenome | biome: marine biome [ENVO:00000428]; feature: marine pelagic biome [ENVO:01000023]; material: deep marine sediment [ENVO:00002113]; isolation source: pool of 5 deep marine...
GTGAGATCTGTGGATGCGGTTACCGTAATAAGGACGAGTTGGACAGCCGCCCAAAACGCGATTCCAGCGATATAGGCCCAACGCTTACTACTGCGTCTGGAAACCCATTCCCAGATGGGAAGCGCCAGAATGGCTGTGATGAAGATCGCAGCCATAATCAGGTCGCTTTCAGCTTCGCGTTGAGCTACGTACTTCACGTAGAACAATAAGATAGCCTGGACGATTTCAACTGCCACCCAAGTAAGCAGAAAGACGAGCATGCCATATATAAATGGAGGGTTCTTCCTTGCCGCTCGCAAGGATTGCCGCAGGGAAGGTCGTTCTTGCGCCATATACTCTTCTCGCTCACGTGTGGCAAGAAAGACCAAGAAGAAAGGTAGCGTAGAGATAACACCAAAAAGTAGTGCCATCCCCATCATACGCGGCGCGCTTTGAGGTTCGAACGTTCCGATAATCATCAGAGGGACGGTGAAGGCTACCAAGCTCCCCAGGATGGAGAAAAACATGCGATACGTGGTCAACGAGGTACGCTCGTCGTAGTCCGAGGTCAATTCGGGGGTAAGGGCGAAGTAGGGCATGTAGAGGAACGTCGCTGCAGCGTCGAAGAAGATGTAGGCGACAGCGTAGTAGATCGCCAAGGGTAGCACTGCATCCCAGGGAGGTATCCACCAAAGCATGAGGAAGGTAAGCGTAAAAGGCAGCGCTCCGAACACGAGGTAAGGGCGCCGACGTCCCCAGCGCGTGCGTGTACGGTCTGTGATATGTCCGATGATCGGATCATTGACGTAGTCCCAACTACGCCCAATGAAGATGGCTGCCGCAGCGATGCCGGGTGCGATTCCGACGATGTCTGTGAGGAAGATGGCAAAGTACGCACCGATGATGGTCGAGGTGAGGCTGAATCCGATGTCCCCGGCACCATAGATGATTTTTGTGCGGCGTGGAAGTCTTTCTATCATGTAGAGGCTCCAAGGTGTGCGTATTCTTGCGGAGACAAAGTCCTCCCGCATACGGATAGGAGATTGAGGGAGAGCGTTGAGTGTTTTACATAAAAACACCTTTTATCTGGTCAAGTTCTGGAGCTTAAAAGTGAATACTTGGGATCGTTCCGTTCATCAAGGTGTCAAGGTCGACGATCGTCGCAGGATCCATTTTGTGTCGGGGATCAGACCGGACAATAACAATGAGAACGTGGTTGTGTGGTGTTATCCGGAGTGGTTGATGTTCGTGCGGAAATCCGCTATGCTCTGCTTAGCGCGATACCAGCGAGATAAACACACGTCCCTCAAGTGGCAGGCATACGCATGATCGACAAAATCAGATTGTAGCCTGAGTAGCTGGAGAAGCTCGATGAATAATTCGTCGAAGGGCTCACAGCCTCACGCCATGATAAACAGACGAATGCAAATCAGGGAGTAATGGACATGACCGTGACAGAAAAGGACACGTACTTCTTTCATCGAGCGATAGCTCTTGCACTCGAGGCTGAAAGACTAGGAAATCTGCCCATCGGAGTTGTCATCTGTCTGAACGATGAAATCGTTTCTGAGGGTAAAAACGCAATATGGGTGCCGAGATACGATCCTGTTCGACACGCCGAAATCGAAGCCTTGAAATCGGTTCCGGGGGAACTCTGGAACAGCTCTCGTCAGATGATACTGTACACCACGCTTGAACCCTGTCTGATGTGTGCGGGAGCGATCCTGTTACACCAGATTGGAAAGGTGGTATACGGGGCTTCGGATGATTATGGTGGTTCAAGTTCGATCTTCGCTTCCATGCCAAAATATTTTGCAGAGCAATACGCTGGCGCTGAATGGGTTGGTCCGGCGCTGTCGCAAGAATGCGATCCATTGTTCGCTCGGGTTCTCGAATTAGAAAAAGAACGTGGAGATCGCAAATGAGCTTCTCCACTTCGATGCGTACCCAACCTGAGTTGCATTGACTTTCTCGATCCAAAGAATTAGCAGACTTTTCCGATTCTCGTCCGAAGAAGTGTTCTACGGCTCCAATCCCGAACCGTTGCTTGGTACATAGGTATCTCAATGTAGCCAAGAAACTTTACCTGGAGATAGTGTATTATCAGAAGTGAGGGTGGACTGTTTACTCAAGAAGATGGTATATCGATAAACTGAGATCCTATAGCATAGAGTTTCTTTCGGGGAGAGGGTGATGGAATTTCATTTCTCTGTAACGATTGACAGGTCCATGAACGATGTCTTCACGTTCTTAGAAGATATGAGCAATCATCCTCAAGAGCGAGGAACCAAAGTGCTTCTCGTAGAGAAGACGACTTCCGGCCCTATTGGTGTTGGTACTCGATTTCGTGAGGTTGTCGCAATGCTTCCGTTGACTCGAGTTGAGATGGCTTCAGAGGTGACAAAATATAAACAACATTCGCACCTTGAATTTACCTGGCACGGTGGTGGAATGGAAGGGGTGTTGTCCTTTTCTTTGAAAGCCCAAGGTGGTGCGACGAGTGTAACCCTACATGAGGTGGTCACTCCAAAAGGCCTCATGAAACTGGTTGGGCCTGTGATTCGCGCTTCGTTTCAGCGAAATTTAGGGAACCGTCTCCAGGGGATTAAACGTGTTCTAGAGCGACAATCTTAAATATTTAGCGGTTCGGGTCTGAGCGGGAAACTTTTAGCAATCTTCAAAAGTATATATAGTGTGTCTGACAGAATGGTTGTGCGCTGTGATAATCTGCTCTCCTTTGCTCAATGCAGCTGAGAGCAAGGAGCGGAGCAAAAGCCCTAAACAAACCATCGAGGAGACAGCTCATGCTTGTTGGACCGGAGTATCGCCTCGTTGCATTCCAATCAACGACATGTGTATTGAGGGGGATCAAATGCCACGCTTAGGAGTCGGACTTGCCATTATGCGCTATGGAAAGATCCTTTTGACAAAAAGACAAGATTTTCCGATTTGGTGTCTTCCGGGAGGAGAGGTCGAAGATAATGAATCCATCGTTGAGGCGGCGCTGCGGGAGGCGAAAGAGGAAACGGGTCTTAACGTTGAATTAATCCGCTTCGTCGGTCTCTATTCGCGCCCCAACTGGTGGGATGGGGGTTCGCATGAGATTATCTTTTCTGCCCGAGTCGTGGGTGGAGAGTTGGTCACCTCGAGCGACGAGACGACGGACGCAAAATTTTATAATCCCAGCGAACTACCAGAGGACCTGGTTTGGTGGCATCACCAACGTATTCTCGATGCGTTAGGCCCAGGGAAAACGGTGGTTAGAACACAGTTTGTCGAGGTGCCTTATGGGTCGTCGCGTGAGGAGATGTACAGGTTGAGGGATCAAGGCGAGATCCCGATTGAAGAATTTCTGAAGAGGTTATGTGGTAGAGCAAAGCCGGATTTGGAGAGGTTGGAGATAGCAACATAATGTCTGTACACATAACCATTGGCCGGTTCACATCGACGATGCCATCGAAAGGACAAGGCCCATAGGTCTTGGTCAAGCTCTGCCTATCTCTGATGTGGGTCGGAGGATCATTCACAAGCTGTTCGTGATTCAATAGGTTGTACATATCAATTGTGGCGCTCTTTACATAAAGGAGATTCTCCCGATGGGGAAGAAGCTATATTTAATCGGATTTCTGCTGGCGACCGCGACCTTGACGGCTTGTGGTCCCTCACAGGCGGAGCTGGATGCGCAAGCCACAGAGGTCGCCGCCGATGTCTTCGCTACGCAGACCGCAGAAGCGCCCACAGATACCCCGACGCCATCCTCGACTCCGACTCCCACACCCACGATAACACCAACGCCCACGATCACACCCACACCGCCGCCGGATTTATCTAGGGCAGTGATTACTCGAGATGACCTCCCTCCTGGGTTTGATGAGCTGCCCAAGGAATTGTTGGATTCCATGGGAGCATCGCCGCCTAGCGAGACTTACTTTGCCTTCTTTGAGGAAGAGCCTTTTCATCTGATCATGGGTCTCCCGATCCTGCTTCCCACGCGGGCTGACCAGCTTGAGTTTGATATCGAGTTAGGAGACGTTGAAGTCTTTATCTCTGATTTTACAGCGGGGATGGGAGTTGTTGCGGAGGATGCCATAGAGGAGCCGAAGCTAATACCCGCTGCCGAAGGTGTTGGTGACGTGTCGGCAGGCTTAACCATGGTCGTTGGTGAAGAAGATGCCATCCTCGCGATGCGAGTCGACATCGTGGCATTCCGCAGGGGAAAGATTGGTGCGTTTATCATGGTCGCTTATATCGAAGGTGATTCGCCCCTTGTGTCTGTTGTCGATCTCGCGAATTTGTTGGATGCTCGGATCGTTGAGGAATTTCCGCAAGACGTGGTTGCAGCAAGCGCCACAGACCTTGGGGGCCAAGAAATCCGCATTGCGGTTGAAAATGCGTATCCACCTTTCTGTTACATCGATCCCGAATCCGGGGAAGCGCTAGGGTGGGACTACGAAGTTGGACGTGCCATTTGTGAGAAATTAAATTGCGTGCCGGTTTTCGTGGAAGCGACCTGGGCAGGTCTTTTCGAGGCCGTTGCAGCGGGCGAGTATGATGTGAGCTTCAACGGCATCATTTATTCGCCGGAACGATCGCAGGTCGTACAGTTTGGAGAACCCTACTTTGTATTTGGTCAGGTGATCCTGATTCGAGCCGATGATGCCCGCCCTCAGCTAGCAGACGAGGAAAGTCTCGTGGCTTCAAATCTGAACATTGGAGCGCTACTCGGTTCCCTGGATGAGGACACTGCAGTTCAACTCTTCGGAGAGGAGAGGGTGATCGGTTTCGAGCAATTCGCCGCTCCGATTGATGCTCTGATAGCCGGAGAGATCGACTCCGTCATCTTCGACGAAATATCGGCCATCTTCTTTATGCTAGAGAATCCTGGCAGGCTTAAGATTTCGTTCACGGTAAACCGTGACCAGTTCTTGGCTCCTATCTACACTCCAACCAGCGATTTGGTCGCCTCCTTCAATTGGGCCATGGAGGAACTCTTCTTGGAAGGCACGATGGACGAGATCTGCGAGAGATGGTTTTTCCGACCGTGTGCGCCGTAACCAAGTTGTGAGGAGGTGTCAAATGGAACCGTTGATCCTTGAGCGAATACGAGAAAGTCTCGTGCAAAGGCGCGACAATCTTACGGAGTGGATCCGCAGCATACCGTACACTAAAAAGGAAGTATTGCTGGGTCCTGTCCCTGAACAAGCGTTTTTGGCTCACGTGGAGACCATTGATGAGGCGATCCAAAAAGCAGAGCAGGGGACGCTGGGTCGCTGTGAAGTTTGTCAGGACTCCGTTGAGACAGAATTGCTCGAAATCGATTACACTGCCTGTGTTTGTCTGGACCATTTTTCTAAGGCAGAGAAACGGCAGTTAGAATCGGAATTGGAGTTAGCTCAGAACGTCCAAAGGATGTTGTTGCCCCAAGCGTTGCCGGATCTGCCTGGGCTGGATCTCGCCGCTTTTACTCGTCCTGCTCAACTCGTGGGAGGTGACTACTTCGATTTCATCGATTTTAAGGACGAGCGCCTGGGTATTGCCATCGCTGATGTGGCTGGTCACGGCGTTTCAGCCGGCTTGCACATGGCGAGTGTCCAATCCTTGCTCAGGGTTCTGGTGCCGGGAAATCTCTCCCCCGCTGAAGTGGCGAGGAAGTTGAATAGGTTGTTTATCCACAACGTTAACTACACGACCTTTGTGTCGCTCTTTATCGGTTCCTTTGACCTGACCGGAAAAACCCTTACCTACTGTAATGCCGGGCACAACCCGCCCCTGCTCTTGCAGGTAGATCCTGATGGGATGAAAGAGTCATGGCTTCAACCTACTGGACCTGCGATCGGGTTGGTGGAGGAGGCCACATTTGGCGAAGAAACTGTGGGGTTGGCCATGGGAGATCTCCTGGTACTCTACACGGATGGCGTCACCGAAGCAGTGAATCCGCGCAATGAAGAATTCGGGGTGGGACGTATGCAAGATGTGATTCGAGCTCACTCCCAAGAATCGAGCGAGGAACTCATCCGGGGTATACGACAGGGATTAGAAACGTTTATCGAAGAGCAAGCGCCGGCCGACGATCTCACGCTCGTCATCGGCAAGATCCTCTGATTTCAGTAGTCAGTAGCCAGTAGTCAGTAATCAGTAATCAGACAAATACTGACTACTGACATCTGACCTTTGTTTCCGCCATATAGCCCTATGATCGCAGCATTGTTCGACATCGACGGAACGCTCTTCACAGCGCCAATGGGACGGGGCTTTATACGCTTCGCGAATCTAAACAGTCGACGCAAGAAGGCGCTTCGTTATCTGGCATCCGTCATGCCGCTATATTACCTCTATAAATTCAAATTGATCTCGGAAGAGAAACTACATCATGTGGCCATCGAGAGGATGGCGAGCCTGATTGAAGGTTACGATCTATCTGAGGGCGCGGAAGTCTTCGACTGGGTTGCTAATGAATTTGTCTTCCCTTCGGGACGGAGAACTGTGCTCGGGCGCTGGGAGGATCATCGCCGGCAAGGTCACATGCTGGTCATCGTTTCGAGTGGGTTGTTGCCGTGTTTAGAACGCATTGCTTCCCGTTTAAAGGCGCATCACGTCATCGGAACGAAACTTGAAGTGATCGCTGGTAGATATACTGGGCGGATTGTTCCCCCGGTAATGATCGGGCGTCAAAAAGGCCGTCATCCACCCCAATTCATGGCGAGTCGGGGGATCGAGATCGATTGGGATGCGAGTTACGCTTATGCGGATTCGATCCACGACTTACCAATGTTGGAGTTGGTGGGAATGCCTGTCGCGGTGCATCCAGATCCAAGCTTGAATCAACTCGCGAGGCGACGCAATTGGGAAATCCTACCTGCAGACGACCAGGGAGCGGCTTGATGGGCGCCGCCACTCGATTCGAGCTACCATGGTGGTCGTGCCAAGCGCCCGTGAACCGAAACGTAATCCTGAGGTTCCCGCCCATCCCACAATTTATGGACATCTGGCAACAATTCTCAGAATAATCTCGTAATGAATTAAAAGGTGTGCTCATGAATCAAGTAGCCCTTCAACATCCATTGCGCCGATTAATCTCCTTAACGTGCATGCTTTGCATATTGGCAGGGTGTACATATCCCACGAGCATATCCACGCTGGTTCCTGATGCACAACAGTCATCTCCCGCATCAACGGAGAGCCTGGAACAGGATATCCAAGGGGATATTCTCAGCGATTCTGAGATCGCGACGCTGAGCAGTTTGGAGAAGATTGACGACTACCCACTCTACACCATGCACTTTTCTGGATCCTACTCGCTTGTGTCCCTCCCGCAATACGTGACGTGGCGGGCTTTTCCAGAAGCGGCGCTTGATAATTCGTGGGCGGCGTCATCACCCTGGGCTTGCTCTCTCTTCGCCGCTCTCGGTGACCAGGGGAACATGTATTTCGGGCGTAACTTCGATTGGGAATATAGCCCGGCGTTGTTGCTGTTCACTGACCCGCCAGATGGATACGCTTCTGTGTCGATGGTAGACATCGCGTATTTTGGTTTCACGGGAAATGAAGCCGTTACTGTGACGGATCTGCCTCTCGCCGAGAGACAAGCACTACTGGACGCACCCTTCATGCCGTTCGATGGGATGAATGAACAAGGCCTGGTGATTGGGATGGCTGCAGTGCCGCCCGGGAATATGATTCCTGATCCGGGAAAGACCACGCTGGGTTCGCTTCAAGTGATACGTTTGATCTTGGATCGTGCGGCGAATGTCCAAGAGGCGATCGATATTTTCCATTCTTACAATGTAGTCATGCGCGGCGGACCGCCTCTGCACTACCTGATTGCCGACTCACACGGGCAAGCGGTGTTGGTGGAGTTCCATCAGGGCGAAATCGTCGTGATCCCCAACCAAGCGCCGTGGCATCAAGCGACAAACTTCCTGCGCGCTTCCGTTGGCGAATCAACGGAAGGTGTCTGCTGGCGGTATGACCGCATCCAGCAACGCCTCACAGAATCGAATGGCAAGTTGGATTCGGTGGAGGCACTCGAGCTTTTAAGGGATGTGGCGCAAGAAGGGACTCAGTGGTCGGTGGTGTATGGGATTAGCGGTGGTGATGTGAGCGTGGCCATGGGGCGAGCGTTTGGTGAAACCCACACATTCCGTTTGATGACTTCAACCGATTGAGAACTAGTTTTCTACGTCACGTACCTGATCCTGCGTCTGATCCAACATATTGTTTCCAATTCCTGCCTGTACATGTGGTGCCCTGGCCAGAGCATGGAATAAAACGAGGCATCACGCTTCGAACAATGACAAACGGTGAAGATGCAGGTTTCTTTTGCTCGGAAGTTAGGGGTGAGTAGAAGAAGATGAAGATGACTCGAAAAGGAAGATCACCCAACCTTATCTTGCTCTTACCACTGCTGCTCCTGATCTCAAGCTGTACGCGGATAAATCCTGATAAGAAGCCCTACGCTGCGTTTACAGCCGGTGACCACAACTTTTCCATCGTGGTCGATGGCCTGAAGAGGGTGTACATCGTCCACATCCCTCCTTCCTATGATACGAAGACACCCACACCTTTACTCTTTGCCTTGCATGGAGGTGGGGGAAACGCCTCAGGCAGCGTGGATTACTTTCAACTGAACGAGAAAGCGGACCGAGAGGGATTTCTCGTTGTCTATCCAGAAGGTACCGGACGACGTGTGCTGGGTAGGATGTTCGGATCGTGGAACGCCGGGAGTTGCTGCGCACCTGCGTTGGACAATGAGGTTGATGATGTGGCATTCTTCGAAAGTTTGATTCAGAAATTGGAAACCGACTTCCACGTTGATGTAAAAAGGGTATTCGTACTTGGCATGTCGAACGGAGCGCAGATGGCGTTCCGATTGGCCTGTGAATTGTCTGATAGGATTGCGGCCATTGCAACCAGCGGCTCAATTGGATCCTACGATGCATGTCAGCCTGCAAGGCCGATTCCGGTGATTCATATTCAAGGTGTCGAGGATCCCTGTAGTCCATACGAGGGGGGCGAGTGTGGTGGTTGTATGGCCGATTTGCTTTCAAAGCTTGGGATCCCAGTTGAGAAACGCATATGGCCATGCGTATCTGTACCGGATTACATGCAGACATGGAGCGAGTGGAACCAATGTGAAGATCAGACAGAGGTCGCGTTCCAGAATGGAGATGCTACGTGTATCACATACCTGGATTGTCCACAAGATGCGGAAATTACCTTATGCACTGTGGAGGGCATGGGGCACACCTGGGCCGGTCGGGAGACGTACGGCGCGGAATCATGCCACAGCAACCCGGATGGTTATGTTTGTCGTGTCTGGATAGAAACGGTGGGTGCTTTGAGTGATGCTTTGATTGCCAACGATGTGATTTGGGATTTCTTTGTGCGCCATCCAATGAGATAGGTTGAGGGGAGCCCCACTATAAGGTGACCTAAGGTGACCTGCACATTGGGTCACCTGTTTGTTCCTGAGGGCGACAGAACGCTCTTTCGGCAACGGGTGATACGTTGTAGGATGTAGCGATTCAACCTTTGGTATTGCTGCAACATCACTAGATGAACGATCACTTTTTGGTCTAATTCAAACTTACTTCTACAAATCGCTTGCGAAGAGGCAGTGTCATGAACCCCAACCTTTTACACATCAAGAACGCACATGTCATGTTTGTTCTCTGGCTCATGGTATCGCTGGCCTGCAACCTGCCCTTTGCCGTTTCCAGTCCTGTAGCAACTGATGTTATTGCGTCACCAACACCTAAACTGGAAGCCGCAACCGAATTTTCCCAATTCACCGCAACCGCCACCGAGGTTCCCAGTCCTACACTGATCCTGGACACACTCCCCTCCCTCTCAGGTGTGAGAGAGCGATTGGAGGCGATAAGCGCGACAAACAAATCGGACGGCACAAGCATCTCTGGCCGCCAACTATTGGTGTCGATCCTGGAAGGCCGGGGATATGATCCTACGCAGGACAACGTCCTGAAGGAGGATATTCTCTCCATACTCGATGAGTATGATTTCAATCACCCTAGTGTGAGGATTTTTCTGATCAACGTTGCCACTGGTTTATATGGGGAAGCATATCGTCTCTATCCCTGGTCCTTGCAGGATTATTCTGTTCAACTCGTCAATCATATCTTCATCCTGGACAGCACGATCCAGAATAGCGGTGCGTCGTACGATCGTGGTGATTTCCCTACTGACATGCCGAACCTCAGAACCCATAGGTATCCAGTCGTGGATGAGGTGATCGAAGATACTCATTTCAAGCAATACAACCTGGCACGCAATCTCATCCAAGGGGCAAATACCCAGGAAGAAGCCATTAGCTTAATCGTCGTGTGGATGCAACAAAACTTCTTCCACGCTTACCATGACTTAGACAGCCAATATGGTTGGGAAGTCTATCTTGATGGCAGGGAGCCCAACCCGAGCGGTCCAGCGGCTTACCCGTTGAGTATCGAAAGGATCTATGAGGAGCGCGTCGTCGGGTGTCACGAACCAACATTTCTGCTGGAAGGGATGCTGCACTCGCTCAACATCCCTGCCATGCGTTTGAGTGTGCACGGACATGGGGTGCTTTATCTTCCTTCTCTGGATCGCTACATTCATGGAGATCACGTGGCAAGCTATACAGATGCCCCGCTTGGGATGTTGCTCTTGTCGCCCGATGAATTTCGACCTTTCGCAGACGACGTGAACTGGATTTTTCAGATCTACATGGATAAAGATCAAAGAAGAGTATTCTCCATACCCTTGAAACGGGATGGTGGCAACCTCCATATCACTGCAAAGGGACTTCGTGATCATGAAGCCAATACATGCATTCAGGTCACGGATGAATACTGGGCCGGCGTATCGACGCAGCTGGCATCATACAATATCCAGTACGATCGAGAAACCTGCGAGTTGAGCGGTGACAAGGTTCCTATCCTTAATTTAAACGAGTTGAGCAATCTCGGGACTATACCTTGACGTTGATCTGATAACCGGGGGTGTGTGAATCTAGTTCGAATAATGCCCCTCGACGCATGTCATAACTAGGATAAAATCAAAAGCAGTCGGTCGGACGGTTTTAGAAAATCAGTAGAGTGTAGATAAGGGAATCAGCTCTGTGACATCTTCGCGCCCAAGAAGACCTTTGCGCATCAAGGATGAATATTCCTTGATCGTCATTGGATTCGTCCTTGCGGTAGTCTTCTTGCTGCTCGATTCTGTCGTCCTGTCATTCATCTTTCAAAGCGGTAACTTCGTTTCGCAGCTATTCACCCCGGGCTTGTCGGTGATGGTGCGGCGGGTGTTGGTCATTGCTTTTTTGTTGGTGTTCGCGAGCATTGCGCAATGGGTGGCCAATAAACGAGGGCAGGTGGAAAAAACCTTGACGGAAGACGAGGAACGGTTCCGTCGGCTTGTGGAACTTTCGCCAGATGCCATCGCCATTCAAAGTGAGGATAAGATCGTCTACGTGAATCCCGCCGGCGCAGAACTCTTTGGTTATGGCGATGTCGCGGAGCTCATCGGGAGATCGGTCTGGGACTTCGTTCCTGCGAGGTATAAACCAATCGTTGAAAAGCGATACCGTCGAATGAGAGAAGAAGGGACGATGGCCCCGCCTGTCGAGATGGAGTTGCTCCGTCTAGATGGCTTACCTGTTGATGTGGAGGTTTCAGCAATCCCATTTACTTTTAAAGGGAAACCAGCAATCCAAGCAATTTTTCACGACATCACGGCTCGCAAATTGGTAGAAGAACAGATCCGGCAACGTAATATCGAACTTGCTGCGCTTAATGCTATTGCTGCCACGGTGAGCCACAGTCTGGATCTGGAGAAAATACTTAACGATTCTTTAGATGACGTCATGCACCTCGACATCCTGGGTGGGGACACTCAAGGGATGATCTTTCTCGTTGATGAATTTTCTGACACGCTCACCCTCGTCGCGCATCGCGGCGCACCTGAAAATCACCCTTGTCTGAAGCAGCCTCCACGCATCGGTGAATGCCTGTGTGGATTGGCGGTGCAGATGGGAGAACCAGTCCTGTCGGAGGATTGCTATGATGATGTGCGACACACACGGCGTTGGTCTGATATGCTCCACCACAGAGATGTGTGCCTGCCTTTGAAAGTGCGCGGCAATGTGTTGGGCGCGATGGACATTCGTCTACCGGCATCTAAAGAAATCGGCGAAAACGTCGTCGAGCTACTATCATCCGTGGCCGATCAAATCAGTGTTGCCGTTGAAAACGCCCGGCTTTTTGAAGAGGTGAGTCGACAAAGTGAGAGACTACGCGTCCTGAGTGTAAGGTTGGCTGAGGCCGAGGAGACTGAGCGGCAGCGGCTTGCCAGGGAGCTTCATGATCAGGTAGGTCAGGGTCTTACAGCTTTGGGCATCAATCTGAACATCATTCGTACACAGTTGCCGGAGAGTGAGCTAGAAAGGCTACATCAGTACCTGGACGATTCCTTCATCTTGGTCGAGAAGACGACAGAACGCATTCGCGGTGTCATGTCTGAGTTACGACCTCCCATGCTGGACGATTATGGATTGCTGGCGACGCTACAATGGTACGGTGAGCAATTCTCCGATCGAGTTGGGATAGATGTGACGGTTTCGGGCGACGAGCCGATTCCTCGTCTGTCCTCGTCCGTGGAGGGTGCCTTGTTTCGCATCTCAACGGAAGCTCTGACTAACGTAGCCAAACATGCGCAGGCCTCTAAAGTGATTGTGAGCATCGATCAAACCGACAAGCTCCTCCAATTGGTGATCGCCGATGATGGCGTGGGTTTTGAAACGAGACACCCCTCACTTGATAATCAGGAGGGTGGATGGGGATTGCTGATCATGTCCGAACGGGCTGAGGCCTTGGGAGGAACCTGCAAGATCGAGCCTCGTGATTCGAATGGGGGTACCCGAGTGGTTGCGGAGATTCCTCGATGAGTATTACGGTCCTGTTAGCCGACGACCACAAGGTTGTATGCGATGGTTTGGGAGTTCTTTTGGATTCGGAAGCGGATATCCGCGTCGTCGGTCAAGCCGCGGACGGGCGCCAAGCGGTAAACCGGGTTCGAGAGCTTCAACCCGATGTCGTGATCATGGATATTAATATGCCCGATCTGAACGGCATCGAAGCCACCCGCCAGATCATAGAATCGAGCGACTCTACCCGCATCATCATTTTGTCGATGTTCAAATCCAGCGAACATATCTATCGCGCCTTGCAGGCTGGGGCGCGAGGGTATCTCTTGAAGGAGTCGGCCGGAGTTGAAGTGGTAGACGCTGTCCGGGTAGTTAACACAGGGTATCGTTACTTGAGCCAGAAAATTTCCGACGAAATCATTGATCGTTATATCCACTTACGCCAAGAAGTTGATGATGATTCCTCGTTATCGCAACTCAGCCCACGAGAGCTGGAAGTTATGCAACTTGTGGTCGAAGGCAAATCGAGCGCCGAAGTTGCCTCGATCCTTTGCCTTTCCCCGAAGACCGTGGAGACGTACCGCAGCCGCATGATGAAGAAGCTGGATATCCACGATCTCCCTTCGCTCGTCAAGTTCGCCATTCAAAACGGTTTGACAACGCTCGAGTAATTCGATCAGAAACGCAAATCCAAGATGTATACTGATCTACCATTATTTCCTCAGAGGAAGACATACGATTTCTTCTTCGGTGTTACCTGCTTCGGTAGACACATTCTGATTTGCCTTCTTTCCCGGTTTTGAAGATATCGCTTCCGTTCTACCGAGTCGGACGAGAAAGGTACAAAAGAGGATACACCCTGATTGACGCGAGGGAGGGGGTTCAGCTAGTTGATCTGAGGTTTCTCGTGGGACAGATTGTAGTCTCCACGATTGTGGCGCTCATCCTCATGGGTGTGACCAGAGGGAAATATAGATTCACTTCTGAGAACGATATAGGGAATATCAGAGACGTCGTATAAGATTAAGGTCCATCTGAAAACTGTCGAATGAAGAAAGGGGCAAATGCGATGAGTGAAGAACATACTTGGGATGAAGAATGGGAGCAGATCTTTCACGACATAGAAGCGAAGTTCAGGAAAGAAGCTGCAAGATGGTCTGGAGCTGAACCGACGGATGATTGGGAGACGATCGGTAAAAAGATGGAAGCGAAGGTTCGCGCAGATGCGGCTACAAGTGTAGGTGCCGATCCTGAGGAAGACTGGGAACAAATATGCAAGCGTCTTGAAGGGAATTTCAAGTCCGAGGTGGCGAAATTCGCCGATGCCGATCAAGGCGACGACTGGGATACCATAGGTCGCAAGATGGAGGTGAAGATTCGGTCTGAGATGGCCACCGGTGTGGGTGGTGAGCCGGATGAAAGCTGGGATGAGATCGGGAAGCGAATTGAGCGCAGGGTTCGAGTGGGATTGGGCGAATGGGCTGGCGCTGAGCCCGGGGACGATTGGCCCACCGTCGGGCGCAAGTTGGAGGAGAAGTTTAAGGTTGTCCTGAAGGAGTGGTTCGAGGAGGAATAGAGGCGCGAGAGAGACAATTCTCATCCAATCTGTATCGGTTCGATGGGTTGGTTATATAGATCATCGCACACGATATTCGCCCAACCAGCGCCGCATCGTATAGATTGGGAATTTACGGTCTAGGGTGTAGGGGCGGTTCGCGAACCGCCCCTACGCTTTACATTAGGTTTATTCCGATGGTTTTCTTGCCGTGATTTTGGCGCTGAACACGGCCTGTTGAATCGAACCCTTATCGACATTTTCCATTTCGCCGAGATCAATCTGTTTCACTGTGCCATCTTCCAGGTTTATGGCCAGAAGGCCGGAGCCATTATCGGAGTCATCGACTTTAATGCCGAGCTGATCCATGGCTTCCTCGATGAAGGCTTCATCCATATAAATGGGTGTCAACTCCACATCGACGAAACCCGCATCTTCGATGGCAGAGACGTAATCCTTGGCCTCAAGCGCCCCCGCAAGACACCCAGCCCACGCGCTGAGGTCGTTCTTGATTTCGTCGGGAAGTGGTCCACCCGTGACGATGTCGCTTACAGCCAGCTGCCCCCCAGGACGCAGAACACGGAAAGCCTCGCGGAACACCTGCGGTTTGTCCGGGCTGAGGTTGATGACACAGTTCGAGATCACAACGTCCACTGTTTCGTCTGAGACAGGGAGATGTTCGATCTCCCCGAGCCGGAACTCGACATTCTCTGCGCCCAATTTGGCTTTATTGGCGCGAGATTTCTCGATCATTTCGGCAGTCATGTCGACGCCGATCACGTGACCCGTCTCGCCCACCTGATTAGCCGCCAAGAAGCAATCGATGCCACCGCCCGAGCCCAGATCGAGCACGGTCTGACCTGGTTCGAGCGAGGCCAGCGTCACCGGGTCTCCACAACCTAGCGACAGACCCGTGACCTCTTCAGGCAGCGAGGCCACATCCGGCGTCTCATACAGATGTGAGACCATGTCGATCGAGCTATCGCTGCTCTCCGGCGCACATCCGCAGCTGCTCTCCGCCGGGGCGCAACAGCTGGATGCGCCTTCGCCCTCAAACTCGGCGGCGATCTTGCCGTAATGCTGGCGAACCTCCGAGCGGACGTCAGCCTCTGCAGCTGATTTTTCTTTGGTAGCCATAATCGATTCTCCTTTTGATCGATATATTCATATATTTCGATACGTTTTGTCAAAAAAAGAGTGCTTTAGTAATTATCAATCAGTCAACTCGATTGGGTACTCTGGTGCGAACTCCTCGGCGACCTGGCAACATGCTGCAATAACTCGCGCCTGGTTCATGGTGTAAAGAACTTGCTTACCTCGTCGTTCTGACGTTACGAGACCGGCGACTTTGAGGATTTTCAGGTGGTGTGAAACGGTCGGTTGGGCCACGTCTAAAGCCGCTACGATATCGTTGACGCTCATCTGGTGGCAACAACATAGAGCCATGATCTTCTGCCGTGTTTCGTCGGCCAATGCCTTTGCAAAGTCAACCGTGTTGATCTCTTTAGCAATCATATCGACAACCATCTATATCTTATTATATAGATAATTATCGATTTGTCAAGCGGGGAACTCGTTGTCTCGCACCGAAAATGGATACGAAGCTGGCGAAGAGTTACGTGGAAGTGGATTTGAAGGAATCCGGTTCTCCCCACAAGGGATGTCAGATTCTCCCGATATGACGACATCATTCTTTCACGTTATTCTGGGAGTACACCTAAATCAAAAGTAAAACTATTATAAAAGGAGTGCGGACTATGCAGGGGAGGGTCTGTTTGGTCACGGGTGCCAATCGAGGGATTGGGAAAGCGACTGCCCTGGGATTGGCTGAGCTTGGGGCGCGAGTGGTGCTAATATGCCGAGATCGAAACCAAGGTGAAAGCGCCACGACTGAGATACGCTCCGAGAGTGGTAACGATGCCGTGGAGCTTCTCCTGGCCGATCTATCTTCACAGGGATCGATCCGCCAGCTGGTACAGGACATCACCAACGGTTATCCTCAGGTTCATGTTCTGGTTAACAATGCCGGCTTATTCCGCACGAAGCGTCACGAAACCGAGGGCGGCATCGAGCTGACTCTGGCCGTCAACTATCTGGCCCCCTTCCTGCTCACAAATCTGCTGATCGACACACTCAAGGCTGGAAGGCCTTCCCGCATCGTGAACGTTGCCGGTGACTATCACCGTAAAGGCACGATTGATTTCGAGGATCTCATGTGCGAGAAGGATTACTCCGGGTCGAAGGCCAACAACCAGGCCAAATTAGCCCTTGTCCTTTTTACATACGAAATGGCCAGGCGGCTTGCGGGTATTGGGGTGACGGTCAATTGTCTCCATCCTGGAGCAGTAGCAACCGATGGGATCCAGAGCGACCCTGACATCTCCGCAGGTATGCTAACGTTGTACAGGTTCATGAAACTCTTCTTCGCAACCCCCAAAAAAGGGGCCGAGACTTCAATATACCTGGCTTCTTCTCCCGATGTTGAAGGCGTGACGGGGAAGTATTTCATCAAAAAGAAGGAGGTGGCCTCCTCCCCAGAATCGTACGACGAATCGATCGCCAAGCAATTATGGGAGGTCAGTGAAGGGCTGACGGGGATGGCTTACAGAGAATAATACACGGAGCAAACAGTCATGAACGTTGAAGTTGCCAAGAACCGCTCGGCGGTCCGACATGATCGGTCGGAAGATTATCTCCTCAGCTCTCTGATTGCGTTTGGCCTCACGGTTATCCTTACCCGAGTGTTTCTTCAGTTGACCGGGTTTCCTCAGCTCGGCAACAGCTTACTGCACATTGCTCACGCAATTTGGGGTGGACTCTTATTGTTCGTTGCCGTCTTATTACCTCTAGCCTATGCCAACCGCTGGGCTCTTCAGGCCAGCGCTTATCTGAGTGGGATTGGGATCGGGCTTTTTATCGACGAGGTAGGCAAATTCATTACCCAGACCAACGACTACTTCTTTCCTCCAGCCCTTTCCCTCATCTATGGCTTCTTTCTGCTTAACGTCTTTGTATACCTATACTTTCGCCGTCGGGACCAGGAGGATCCACGCAAAGCGATGTACCATGCTCTTGAGGGCTTGCAGGATGCCCTCGATGGCGACATGGATACGGAAGAAGCAGCACGGATCGAGGCTCAGCTAGCCATCGCCAAGCAATCGAACCAAGACCAAATTACGTTTCTTGCGCAAGCCATTGGCGACGTGTTGCAAAGGAATCCGAATCATATCCTTCCAGCCAAACCCAGCCTTGGAAAGCGAATCACAATTTGGATGGATGCCTTCGGAAAACGTATTGGGCGCCGCATGCACCGCCGCATCATTTCCTTGATCCTACTGCTGTGGGTAGTTTTCGTGATCGGGTTTGTTTCCGTGCTGGTCCTCGAGATCCCAACTATAGAATACCAAGTCCTTCAATGGCGCGGGATGCTTATCGGGATACAAGTCCTGATCGGAGGCTTGATGATCGTTGCGACCCTCGCCTGGTTTACCGGAAACGAAGAGGTCGGTCTGGAGTTCGGGGTTTATGGCTTTCTCTTTTCGTTGGTCGCATTGCAGACGGTGTATTTCTATCTTTCTCAGTTTTCAGCGATTACCTTCACCTTGCTGCAGCTGGCTTTCCTGCAGATTCTGTTTGCCTTTCGTCGTTGGTATTTATAAGGCGGAATGTCGGTAGGACACTTTTGGAGAACGATTGACCGTAAGTTCTTGGATTACCGAATTTGGAGGAGATGGATTGACGAGCAGCAGCGCATATGAAAACGGTGAAGAGCAGTTTGAGCCGAATCCAAATGTTTTTAATCAGTACCCCCTTGTCGCTTACTTTTTCCTGGCCTACCTCATCACCTGGGTGGGCGTTTCACCGCTCGTATTATCCGCTCAGGGTCTCCTTGACATTCAAGTGTCTCCCAACCTGCACGCCTTAGGAGCATTGGGGCCGATTCTGGCGGCGTTGATCGTCACGGCATTCTCGGGTGGTCGTCAAGCTGTCAGAGAATTTATGGGGCGTTTGTTTAAATGGCGAGTCGGACTTGTGTGGATGGTGATCTCAATCCTCAGCCCATTTGCCTTCTTGCTAGCCTCTGCGATACTGCTGCGCGCATTCGGGGCTCCCTGGCCGGACTTCGGGCTGCTGGGAGGGGCGTTCGCCGAAAGCCCATGGGTGGTCAATCTCTTGATTGGTTCATTTTTCTATGGATTCGGCGAAGAGCCGGGATGGCGGGGATTTGCCTTGCCCAGGCTCCAAAAGAACCGCAGTGCGCTGTCTGCCACGGCGATCTTATATGTCTTCTGGGCTCTCTGGCATGTACCCATGCTTTTCTACCGATTTCAGTTTCAAGGCATCGAGTACTTCTTCTATTTCTTCAGTATGTTCTTCGGGGCACTCTGGTTTACGTTTTTGTATAACAGCACCGGCGGCAGCACCTTGATGGTCGCCCTATGGCACACGACTTGGAACATCGTGAATCTTTTTGCGACAGTCTTGTCGCCCGATCTTCAAATGGTTATGAACATCTTCTTTTCGGTTGTGGCCGTCTTGGTTGTGTTCATCGGAGGGCGCGCGAACCTTTCACGCTCAGGCAAGCATACAATATAAGTGTTTGGATCTAAGGGATTACTGGAATTCTCTAGTTGATTCGGGGGATCGAACCCCATCGAACTACAATAGCACTTCATGCTAATCTCCGAGATCATCCTGCGCTCGTTGTATTCGCTTTTCAGACGGGCATAAGCTTTTTGAAATAGACAAAGGTCAAGCGGTTCACCTCAACGAGGATACGAATTGCCGTGAAATGGACAGCCAACTCTCCTCAAGCATACCAATTTCCCCCGCATAAATTGTCGAAATGTCCTGCGAGAAAATACGAAAGGATATTGAGATATTAAGAGAAGCAGTGGAGCGTTCTATCGCTAAGGTATGCATGTTGAAGCGTGAGTGCTAACAAGATCTTATTAAAAGGAGTTCGTGATGTACTCGTCTAAAATTCTGCTCCGCTTTCCGTAGTAGTCCGATTTATCTGATGAATATCTAGAAGATAACACCAGGATCAGCATATATCGGGGGACAACAAGAATAGGCATAGTGCTTTTAGATAAGGAGGAACGATCATGAAACCGCAAAGCATAATAATCAAATATCACAGAATCATTTTGTATTTGACCACGCTTGGATTAGCAGCATATGGCATTATGGCGATAATTAATCCAGACGTATTGGCTAGTGGATTCAACAGATTCACAGAACAAGATTGGGGGCGATTTCAAATCGATAACCAAGTCGTGGCGGCTTACGTTACCTTGCTGTGGAGACTTATCGGAGGATTCAACTTGGCGGTTGGCCTAACGCTCACGTTTGTAGTATGGAGGTGGTTACTGCCAGGCAGCAGGTGGGCTTGGATTACACTGCTTCTTGGTACACTCATGGCCTATCTGAGTCCTATGATCCTCGACCTTACTGTAAGAAGTATCGAAGTTTTTGAAGTGATTGAATTCCTGTTGTTCGGGCTCTTTGTGATAACGATGCTGTTTGTGCGCCAAGAATACTTCACTCAACCGGACGCGCGGAGCCACCAAAGTAAAGCTTGAATGCTACTGCCTTGTGTGAGTGCAGTCGTGGCCTCTTTCCAGATTTACCCTGAGGGGGATGGGCAGCGAGTCTTAGGTGCGATGGAGTCAGTGTGGAAATGGAAAATATGCTCGCAAGGTTTGTTCAAGAGAGACAGATCCCCATCTTTGGGGTAGCAAATGCCGATGGTTTTAAGCATGCGTTACCTGGCTGGTATCCTAAGGAATTGATGCCACGGTGTGAGAGTGTAATCATCTTCGGTCGCCCTTTCGCGGCACGCTATCCCTATGTGGTTGAGGAAAAGCATATTGCCAATGATGCCTGGTGGGAGGTCAACGAAGCTGTAACTCTTGAGGTCGCAAAGTGGCGGGGAGAACTCATCAATCTCTTTGATGAGTGTGGCTTGGCAACTGCTAACTTTGGGGGTTACGGACCCACCTCTGAGCCAACATTCTCCTATCGGCTCGCTCAATACGAAGCAGGAATTGGTGTGTATGGCCGATTTGGTGTTTGTTTGAATCCCGATTTCGGATGTTATTACAAAGTTGGTGTCCTGCTGACAGACGCGGAGTTGACTCCTACTGAAAAAGCCAAACTCGATAAATTCTCGCCTTGTGACGACTGTCGAAAATGTGCAGAGGTATGTCCAGTACGCGCCATTGATCCGTCAAAGTCACCCTTATTGGGCTATAATCGTGATCTTTGCATCAGGTTTATTCTTAAGATGAAGGAGAAACACGGGGAAACAGCAAAGATATGCGCTCGTTGTTTCAGTGTATGCCCGTGGGGCTGGGAGATGCAGGGTGCGTCATCATGATAATAGGTTGAAAGGCGGTACATGCGGGTTAAAAACATCCCAGTGCAACCGACCATCAAGAGGAGAGATCCTGTGATTGCTCCCTTTCGTGTAGATCCTGCGCTTGTCATTGTTGTCATTCAGACTGTTCGATCCCCATTGGAATAGACTGGAACCAACGCTTCTTCCCAACTCAAGAAACGAATGTTTGTGGAATGTCCAACCAACTTGCTTCAAACACTCCAATTTCCCCCACACAAATTGTCAAAGCTTCCTGACTGAAAAGACAAAAGAATTCTGAGATAGTAAGTGCAGAAGAGGAGAGCTCTTTCACATCGGCGTTCCTGGTGAAGCGTGTGTGGTAACAAAATCTTTCCAAAAGGAGCTCGTGATGATCTCATCTCAAGTTCTACGCCGCTTTCCGAACTTTGCAGGTTTGTCTGAAGACGACCTAAAGAAGGTCGCCTCGATCAGCCACCTGAGGAACTTTGAAAGCGGAGAAAAATTGTTTCGAGAGGGCAACACGGCCCACAAGATGATGTTTTTGATGTTCGGAGAGATCCATATCGTCTATCAGCTAGGAGATGGCCGCGAGGTCGTGGCCGACACGCTGGTCGCCGGAGACCCACTTGCATGGTCCGCACTGTTGGAGCCCCACAAGCTTACGGCGAGTGGGGTTGCGAATAAGCCCGGCGCTTTGCTTGAAATTGAAGCAGAAGCGCTACGGTCCTTGTGCGAGCAGAACCTTGAATTCGGCTACACCATGATGAAGGAAGTGGCGAAAACACTTAGAAGTCGGCTCAGCGCCATGAGAGTTCAAGCGGCTGTCACACAAGCCGGACAGGTGGAGGTAGCAGGAGACCACTGATTTGGTCTTCGTGACCTCACAGGAGGGAGCACACATCTTGGNNATGGACGAAAGGGGAATGAAAGGAAATTCGCGTGACAGTTAAATTGCTCGTGGTTGAGGATCACGCTGTCGTACGTCTTGGCTTACAGATGCTCCTTGATAATCAACCCGATGTTGATATCGTTGGTGAAGCGCTCACAGGGGCGCAGGCGCTTCAATTAGCTGACGCGCTTCGACCGGATGTCGTATTGATGGACCTCGGACTGCCTGACTCTTCTGGGATCGACATCTCGGCAGAGATCAAAAGGCGCCATCCAGATACGGCCATCGTCGCGCTCACGATTCATGAGGATCGAGAGTATATCGATAGGATGCTTTCGATTGGCGCGTTGGGCTACATATCCAAGCGAGCTGCCCCGGAGGAATTGATCGCCGCAATTCACAAGGCCGCTGAAGGTCAAACATACCTGGGCGCTGTGCTGCCTGGTTAGGCGTAAATCAGCCTCGAATCTCGGCAAACCAATAGAAGTTTATAGCAGGTGGGTGTGAGAGCGCGCGGACACGGTTTCGTCCACAATTTTAAGGTCACTCAAATTAAATAAGAAGGTCACTCGTAAGGACTTCTTTGGAGCGAAACCATCATCAATGATTTGTGCAGTATGGGAAGTCCGGCATGATTCCATTCAACGCTTTGGAGATCGGCATGGATCCAAACGAAGTATTAACTACCAATGCATTATTCGACGGCGTCCCTGACCAGGTGCTTGCTACGATTGCTGATATCAGCAAGGAGGTCGAACACTTCAGAGGGGAGCTTATCTTTGAAGAGGGGGAAAAGGCAGAGCATTTGTACATTTTGGTCGAGGGGAAGGTCTCAATTCGCGCTCACCTGACATCACGACCGGAGAGCATTACCGTAGCAATCTTGAACCAGAGCGATCAAAGCTTCGGGTGGTCCTGTGTGGTTGCGCCGTTTTGTTACACGGCTTCGGCGCTATGTGAGACAGATTGCCGTCTCCTGGCGATCCCGGGGTAGAAGCTCCTTGAAATTCTCAAGCGGGAACCAGCGTCCGGGTTTGCGGTCATGAGGCGCATCTCCGAGGTGATCAGCAGCCGGCCACGAAACAGCCGCGCAGTCCTGCTAAAGACATTGTGATTGTATGAGCGAGAAAGGGTTCTCAGCCGTCCATACCTTTCTTCGTCTTGGGGTGGCGCTTCTGGTAACCGAATGTTTGGGCTTTGATCTTGAGAGTCATTGACATTCTGTTATGTGTAAATAAGTGGTAAATGAGGAGGGTGGAGCTATGTCGCCAAAGGTTTGTAAACATCGTCCAGTAATCTTGGGAACCATGCCGGAAGACAACGTCATCATGGATTGGCTGAAGACGAACCAGCAATTATATATTGTGGCCTGCAATGACTGTGGCTTGATCGGCAAACTGGAGCCGGTCATTGATCAACAGGCTTATTTTCAAAAGCATCCCGACCTGACGATCCAGGAGTTGCGTCGATTAATCGAGTTGGGGATGGTGAGAGTTCGCATGGGTCAGTTCTGGGACACGAAACACTGGGACATGGAGCATGTCGGGGATCTCTACTTCCTCGACGAAAAATCCAATTGGGTCGAGTGGCGTATGTGACCCTTACCTCGATGCACAATTCGTGTCTCTCCGTCGACATACGACCTGCACCACACTCTCTCCGGAACAATCCTATGAGAAAGTCGGCTTCGCTCCGGGTGTTCTCTTCCCCACAGGAGCTGTTCTTGATGAAAGTGGGGAAGAGGTGTTGCTATTTTGTGGTGGTGCGGATGAAGTGGTAAGCGTATTGAGGTACTCCATGGATTCGATTTTAGAGCACCTCGGGATTTCAACGCGCGTATGACCTTCCGATTCGCGTTGACCCATTTATCCTGTTAGATCCCAGTTTGATAGTCAATATCGATCTTGTCTTAAACCCTCCCCTTTTTTCCTGGCAAGCTATTGTCACATCTAGATCATTCTCTTGAAATGGTCCAACGGACGTTGAGCGTTGGATGGCAGTAGTTGATAAAATTCGACAGGCGTGCGATAAAGGGGGCATAGAAACAGCCACGGTTTACAAGAACTACGCCGACATCTCCGGAGGAAAAAAGATGGCAGATAAACCCTTGAAGCTGATGATTCCTGGACCTGTTGAGGTGGAGCAGGAGGTCCTGGCGGTCATGGCAAACCCCGTGATGCCTCATTACGGGGAGGCGTGGACAAAGCTCTTCAACGAGACCATAGAATTGCTGAAATCGGTCTTCAATACACAAGGTGACGTTTTCCTCATGGTTGGCTCTGGAAGCGCAGGCATCGATGCCTGTATCGGGAGTTCGCTGCGACGCGGTGAGAAAATCCTCGTGGGTGTCAATGGTTTTTTTGGTGAACGCATGGCGATCATCGCAGAGGGTTATGGTCTGCATGTGGTGCGCCTGGAGAGGGAGTGGGGCGCGCCGATTCCCGCAGCGACGATTGAACAAGCCTTGCGTGAACATCCTGATGCCAAAGCGGTTGCCATGGTGCACTTGGAGACTTCCACGGCGATCGCAAATCCTGTCGAGGTGATAGGTGCTCTAGTCAAGGAGGCCGGCGCCTTATTTATCATCGATTCAGTCTCCTCCTTAGGAGGATTGCCGTTGAAGGTGGACGCATGGGGCATCGATCTTTGCGCCTCGGCCTCTCAGAAATGTCTGGGTGCGCCTCCTGGTCTTACGCCGGTTTCTGTCTCCTCTGCTGCCTGGGAGGCCATTATGGCGAACGACACGCCACATGGTTGGTATTTAGATTTAAAGGTCTGGCGTCAATACGCCATTGATTGGGCAGACTGGCATCCATACCCGACGACCACAGCGACCAACAATATCCTCACGTTGCGTGCCAGCCTCAAACGCCTGCTTGAGGAAGGACTGGAAGCACGTTTGATTCGCTATCGGGACTTAGCGCTTCAGTTACGCCGGGGATTGCGTGAGATCGGCATGCCCCCTTACACGCCTGACGAGGATCTCGTTCCCGTGCTGACGCCTGTTTGTGCACCAGAGGGCGTGCCGGCAGGTGAGGTCGTGGAATACATGGAACAGGTTCAGCGTATCAAGATCGGACCCGGATTGGGCGAGGCGCTGCAAGACAAGATATTCCGCATTGGACATATGTCTCCTGCCGTCACAAGCGAAGACATTGAGGAAGTGCTACAAGCGCTTGCAGCTTTCACCCCTTCGTGGCGAGGGTGATGCCTTCGTTCGGCTTGTATGATCTGCACCGCCTCGCTTGTGAGAACTATATATAACAAAGGTGCCCGGCGCTTTGGGGCGCCTGATCTTAGGGGTTGAGACGCTCCTGACGGATCAGACCTCAACCTGGGGGCGCCTCACCTCACCTCGATCACCAGACGATTTCCCTCGCGCCGGACCTCCGTTCCCATTGCGGCGGAGAGTTCTTGCATTCGTGCATGGATTTGATCAAAGTCTGCTCCATGAGCTTGGTTGGTCTGGGCGAGACGGATCATTACCGGAACCAATTCAATCTTCTTCACACCTCTTTTGGTCACAGTTAGGAGAAAGAGGAGTTGTTGATCGTTCCTGAGAACCTCATCCACAGCATAGTCGTCTATTAGATCTCCGGTATCGTAGAGAATAACCTTTCCATTGTAGATTTCAATGCCTTGGAAGACGTGAGCGCTGTGTCCGTGGAAGATGTCGGCGCCTGCATCCATCACCTCCCTGGCGAACTCTTTGAACTCGGTGGTTGGGATTTGCCTCATATTAGGACCCCAGTGGATGGAGAACACGACGAGATCTGCTCCGGCCTCTCGAACCTTCTCGATGCTTTGCCGAACCCGGTTGAAATAAGGCTCGTCGACGGTTATCGGGATGACGTTGGTGCCGGCTTTGTTCTCCGTGGCAGCATACTCACGAAAGTGGTCGGTAAAAGCTATTACACCAATGGTGATCCCTTTCGCTTCCAGCAGTGTGAACTGAGAAGCAGCTTCTAGATTCCTTCCCGCCCCGGCATAAGCGATCCCGTGCTCGTCCAGGTGGTGAATGGTTTCTAATAGGGCTGGAGATTGATAATCCATGGCGTGGTTGTTGGACAGTGTAACGTAGTCAACACCAGCCGCAGTTAATGCTTCTATCACCTTGGGATCCGCTCTGAAATAAAAAACTCTGGGTGGGCGGAAGGGTTCACCACTCTCGGCGATGACGCACTCGAGGTTGATCAAGAAAAGATCGGCCGATTGAACGAGAGCGAGAAGATCGCCCCAAGGGTAGAGTGGGCCAAACTTCAGGATTATTTCATTAACCCAGCGCCCGAGCATGACGTCGCCGGCTAAAGCGAGGGTGATCTCCTCTGTATCTCCTTCAAGCGTGGGTTGCGGCGTGACGGGGGAGGGGACCGCCAATTCTTCCAATGGTGATACTGGGCTGGTTGCACAACCACTGGTCAAGAGTACTAGGAATAGAAAGGCGAGGCGTTTCATTGGATCACCCCATGAAATGTATATCACCTCAAGTGTTGAAATCCAAGGTCGCCTGATAACCCTGGAGTGGCTTTGCGTTCTTACCAAGAACAGAAGGGATATCGATCGTGCCCCGCACTTTGGGGCACCTGGGTAGTTTTCCAAATTGTGTTGTGAAGTTTATGCGGAGGTCTTCGATCTGGAATTACATAGATTCCGGAAATCGATTATGGACTCTCTTGGTCTACAGTAGCTCATCCAACAGCTCAATCATCTCTTTATCACCACCGGCTGGTGGGATCCAGTCCACTTGAACCACTTCAACTTCCTGTTTCTCCAGGTTATCTGCAAATCCCTTCAGACCGATGTTAATGACGACAAGGGGTTCGTGGAGAAGCTCTTCAATCTTGCTATCCATCCCTCCCTCCTAGCCAGGCTTTACTAATTCGCTGCAGAAGAGCGCCGCTCTCGCGTTGCTTTGGAATACGATCACGCCTGCTTCTCGAAGCAGTCTTGCTTGCAGGTTTAGATCCTGGGGATCCTCTTCGGTGCCGCAGATTGAGGCGACGACTGTTAATTCCCCTCCACGCTTGCGTGCGTCCCGCATCGCACGTACGATGGCATCCTGTAGCTCACCTGCAGGATCCATCGCTGCGTTGTATCCCAGGATGAAATCAAGCAATAGGATCGCGACCGTCGGATCACGGCTTTCGGTGAGGATGCGCTGTTTACGAATCGTTCCATCGATCATCGGATGGGGTCTTCCCAGCGTGTAGGTTTCGTCGCCCAGGTCGATGAAGGAGTGTGCGTGGCTCTGATCTGGATCTGTGAGCCTGTATTGGTGATCCAAGGGTGCGTTTGAGTAAACGTCTACCCCCGCATCCTTTAGGATTTGCTGGGACTGGTAGCAGAAAGTCCCTCCGGCGAATAACCCACGGAGATATCGCTGCTCTGGGTGCCAATTCTCACGCGTGCGAGCAGCTAAATCACGCTCTTGTTGTGTGAGATGAAGTTGTGCAGGCGCATGTTTGGCATTCAGGCGGTGAATCGCTGCGTGGACCGCTTCGTCGATGGAAGGCACCAAAACGAGCGAGTCCCCTCCTACGAGCGACTCCATGCCTGCACCTAGGAAGCATCCAACCACGGGCTTCTTGCAGGTTTTCAGCCGTGTGAGCAGTTGTCCAAAGGTCCTTTCCCCCGGAGGCTTTGTAACGACCGAGATAATGCTTGTTTGCTCGTCGTCTTCAAGCGCTTCCAACGCAGCAAACGTTGTGATTCCACCGATTTCGTCGGAAAGATCACGGCTTCCTGTGCCAATTGCATGGGAAATTCCGTATCCTTCGTTATGCACCTGGCTGGTAAACTCTTGCAACCCTGTGCCAGACGGTCCGATCGCACCGATCGGTCCTCTTCTCACAACATTTGAGAACCCAAGGCCTACACCGCCGAGCAGACTGGTACCGCAATCAGGACCCATAACGAGCGAATTCTTCTTTACCGCTGACTGTTTTAATCTGAGCTCTTCTTCAACATCCACATTGCTGCTGAAGATGAAGACATTCAGGCCAGCATCCAAAGCCTTTATGGCTTCTCGGTATACGAATTCGCCGGGGATAGAAAGGACTGCCAGGTTGGCGAGCGGCTTGTCGGCCAAGCCCTCTTCAAAGGTGCGAAACTGTGATATTGGTATGCTTCCCTCAAGCGCCAACAGCGCTTCATCCAGGCTCTCTAAGACGACTTCGACGATTTGAGGACTTTCCGCGATTACGGCGACGACTAGGTCGTTAGGTTTGGCGATGTCGATTTCATCTCCGTGGATGCCGATATCGGCAAGGAGCCGCTTGTTGTTCTCCGTTGCCATCAGAGCAGCTGTTTGTTGCACGCCTGGGTGTTGGGACAAGCGCTTATTGACTCCCATCAGAAAGACAGAGTCGTAGTATTGGTTCTTGCGGACGAGAAACCCGGATGCCATAGGAACTTTCCAAACTCAATCGTTTATTATTGGCTACATGTTATATCTCTGACCGAACGCAATCAAGGCTTGTTTAAAGCAGTCCATGGGTGCACGCACCAAGCCTGCGCCAATGATCGGGTACCCTGGATCCTTGTGCGCAATGGCCGTATCGATAATAGGTGTGATGTTGGTTTGTACCACTTTGCGGATGTCAATCCCGACGGAAGTGCCGGCGAAACCAAGAATTGGCATACGATAGGTGGGATGTGTCGCGGTTGTGATCTTCCTCATCTCTCGCGTAAACGCCAACGCCTCCTCATGTGTACCACCTACGAGTGTAAGAATCCCTGGAGCACCACCCAAGGTGAAAGCGCCCCAGCCGACGGTTTCGGTTATGGCTGAATCGCCCATGTCTAGGCCGGCGTCCTTAGCGAAATATCCAGGCAAGTACAGACCATCGACCACGGGCGCTTGAGCTGTAAACCACTCATCACCTAATCCACTGACGCGTATCCCGAACTCAGTCCCATTGCGGCACATGGCTGTAACGATGGTGCAGTGTTCAATTCCAGATGCAGGATCTGCTGTGGCTTTCCCGCACGCCATCGCCAATCCCAGAAAAAGCAAATGGTGTCCGGAGAGATACTGGAGTGTTGGAAGAGCTCGATCTTTAGGAATATCGGCTTCCGTCATGGCGACGGCCATGCTATTCGCAAAGAGGCTTGAGGAGGCGGTGTTGCGATTGTGCAGCTCATCACCCATTTGCAGCGCCTGGGTGATGATGGGGTTGAGATCGAGCCCGCCTGTCTTTTNNACCTGACGGCAGAACGCCCGGTTGCCAAAGGCTCGATTCTCAACGACCCAGACCGGAGCCGAGGGCGAGATGGTCCCCGCCATCGGGCCCACGGCGTCATGGTGGTGATTGGGCTCCAGCCGGATCTCACCATTTTCAACCATGGTTTGCGCTGCCTCGGGAGTCTCCGCCCAACCTTCATATAAAGTCATACCGATGATAGCGCCTCTTTGCGCGCCGCACATGCGATCCCACTCGATTGGCGGGCCTGCGTGCGTGATCATCCTGTTCTCCAGGCCTGGAACCACCTCACCAGCAGGGGCGACGTCAACGAGTACTGGATCACCTGTTGTTAGACGGGTTACGGCCTCTTCATTCGCTTTCTCAATTCTTTGTTTGATATCCATGAGTACGACCTTCCCGAGCAAATCATTAGCAAAAAGGGACTGATCAAGCCCTGAGTGTGTTATGACTATCCGTTCAATTGTGATCACCTTGCGTGTCGAGACACCGGCAATCAAGTCTCATCCGTAGTGTGTCAAGTTTTGTATCGTTCTATACCCCAAAAAGTAAGTGCTTTCCTGACACGGAAGGTCAACTGGAAATGACAATCGTGAAATGCTTTTGAGGCACGTCCAGTTGAACTCTTTCAGTATCCTGACGTTTACGATATGGGCGCGTGTGTTCGATTTAGCAATCAGGTAATCGGCAGGAGCGCAGCTCCTGCCGATTACGTCAGGGTTTGGGTTCGAAAGCGCTATTTGGGACTGCCGATGATACCCTCCACGAACCAATCGACGGAACTCATCAAATCAGGCGTCAGGACTTCTCCTTCAGCCACAACGACGTTCCCGTCCTGATCCTTGATTGGACCGGCGAAGACCACAATGGTACCGGCTTCCACTTCAGCGCTCACCGCAAGAACTTGATCCTGAACCTCTTGAGGTACCCGGGGCCCGAAGGGCGCCATCGCCATACAACCGTCAAACAAGCCACAACGCAGGAAGATGGGTTCCCACGTGCCGTCGATCACGGTCGATGCAAGCCAGGTCAGGGTGCCACCCAGCGTGTATCCGGTGCCGGAGATCCAATACTCAGGAGCGAACTCTTGGGCATGAAGGGATTGGAAACCGATTGAATATGCACCGCGTGATTCAGCGGTCGAGATGACAGTCGTTGGTGAATCAACGTGCATAGTGATCACATCTACGCCCTGGTTGATGAGGGAGTTTGTCGCATCTGCCTCCTTGGCGCTGTCGCCCCAGCTAAATGTGAATGTCACCGTGGTCTCCACATCGGGATTGACGGAGGTGGCACCCAGATGGAAGGCGTTGGCGAAGGTTAATGTCCATCCGAGGGGGAAGGCAGCTACAAAACCTAGCTTATTGGTTTCGGTCATCCTGCCCGCCGCGACACCCATGATGTACCACGTGTCCGGAGGTTCGCCGAAGAAGTTGGCGAAGTTAGCGCCCATCTCCCAGCCGCCAGCGTGCTCGAAGATGACGTCTGGGTATTTCTGCGATAGTTCGAGTGCTGGATACTGGTGATTGAAAGCCGTCGCGATGATCATTCCTGCGCCTCGCTGGATCATGTTCTCCATGGTAGATGTCGCCCCGGCTTCTTCAGGGACATTCTCAGCTGCAATGATCTCTACGCAAGGAATGTTGGCTTTGATCTCCATCACACTTTCGTGCATGGCCTGGTTGTAGCCTGCGTCGTTAATAGGACCGCCGTGCAGTACCCCGATGATTAAACAGGGCTCCTCCTCAGGAGGTGGCTCGGGCGTCGGCTCCTCGGTGGGTTCCTCAACAGGTGGGGTAGTGGGTTCTGGGGGAGCCTCGGTTGGCGTCGCGGTTGGTGCACAAGCGGTAATTAGAAGCACGATGGTCATGCAAATGGTTATCAAGTAGTAGAGATTTTTGGATTTCATCTTCTCTTCTCCTCGTATCCGAAAATCGATTCAGAACTAATCAGGTTCTCTGTTGATCCGTTATATCCAGAACGCCTCCTTTGCTTCTCGCCTCCCCATTCTTATTCGCTACCTTGGTAAACTCGTCCAAGGCTGGCAGGAGCAGCGTGTCTGCGAGTGCCACCCCAGACGATGAGCACGATGATTGTTAGGACGTACGGAATGGTGTCCAGTAAGAATGGTGAAACCTGGATTCCACTAGACTGCAGCAAGAGTTGAAAAGCGACAGCACCGCTGAAAAGCAAAGCTCCCACGATCGCTCTTAAGGGATGCCACTTGGAAAAGATCACCAATGCTACTGCAATAAAACCGCGTCCTCCGGTCATGAACTCTGTCCAGTTCATCGTGTAGGCGATGGAAAGATGAGCAGCACCGAGACCGGCAAGAAGGCCGCCAGCGAAGAGTGCTTGATGCCGGATCAGGTGAGGGTTTCGCCCGGAAGCGAAAGCTGTATCCGCATCCTCTCCGACTGCACGAAGACCAAGACCCCAACGCGTGCGGAACAGGAGCCACCAGACCAAGATCGTCACCGGAATAACCAGGTAAATCAAGAGATCAAATTTAAACAATGAGCTGTACAACACTGGTAGGCTGGATGATCCTGGAAAGGGTAGTCTCGGTAAACCTATAATTTTCTCTCCAACATGCGACCTTCCTATCCACGCACTTAAACCGAAGCCGAAGAACATCAGTGCCAAACCACTGGCCAACTGGTTGGCGCGGCGTGTAATCACTAAGAA
>JABAOH010166092.1_pt2 | contig 31587 bp, 30 predicted proteins | sample 7062181 | NCBI WGS metagenome assembly JABAOH01 (sample SAMN14538630, study PRJNA623070) | marine sediment metagenome | biome: marine biome [ENVO:00000428]; feature: marine pelagic biome [ENVO:01000023]; material: deep marine sediment [ENVO:00002113]; isolation source: pool of 5 deep marine...
GGGTTGTCTTTCAGCGCCTGCCTGGAACTTGCGATCGCCTCGTCTTCACGACCGGCCCGGAGATGTTCCGCGCCGACGGCGACAGCGCCGATGTCCGGATCCTTCTCGAAGAATGTCCCGAAAGCCCTGTCTGCCTCCTCTCCGCGCCCGACTGAAGCCAATGCCTGCCCGAGTTTCTTGTACGCGTTCTTGAGATCGGGATCGAGGCGGACCGCCTGCTCAAATATCGGAATCGCCTCGTCGAACTTGTGTTGCTGGGCAAGGGCACTGCCCAGGTCTTCGGAAAGCCGCGGGTATTCGGGCGCCAGTTCGATCGCACGCCTGAACTCAGCTTCGGCCTCTTCGTATCGCCACTGTTGCATGAGTGCATGTCCAAGCAGTCGCAGGTGTTCGACGCTGTCCGGATGCTCGCCGAGATGCTCGCGACAGAGCGCCTCGGCCACCTCAGGCTTGCCGGATTGCAAGGCGTCTATGACCGGTCGAATGGCGGCTTGCGCTGTCGGGTTGGCGCTGGACATGAATGCTGGCGTCCTGGACTTCCTCAATCCCTGTTAGAGATTAAGTCCTTATTTTCCAATAATTTAATGTGGCCGGGAAGTGCCACCGCGGTCACCTGTTTCGCGCTCGACAGCCGCTCGCCGCCATCACTGGTCGACAGGCTTGATAACGCCAATATACGGCAGGGTTCGATCCTTCTCGTCGAAGTCCAGTCCGTAACCCACGACCCATTCGTCGCCGATCGTAAAGCCGAGATAGTCGATGTCGACGTCGACTTCGGTTCGTTCCGCTTTGTGGATCAGCGCGCAGGTCTTGATCGACGCCGGATTGCGGGATTCGAGCATGTCGATCAGGTAGTGGATCGTATGTCCGGTGTCGACGATGTCCTCGACAATCAGGACGTGCTTGCCTTCGATCGGTCGGCGCACGTCCATGACCAGCCTGACCGCGCCGCTGCGCACGCTGCCGTGTTCGTAGCTCGAGACAGCGATGAATTCGATGTGGCGGGGAATGCTGAGCCGGCGCGAAAGGTCGGCGAGGAAGATAAACGCGCCTTTGAGCACTCCGATCAGCACGATCTCGCCCTTGTCGGCATAGTCGAGCGAGATCTGCGCCGCGAGTTCGTCGACACGCGCGAGTATCTTTTCCTCGCTGATCAGCGTTTCAGGTTTCCCCATGCACCTCGTCCCTGTGTTTGATCAGCGGCCAGAGACCCCATGCAAACAGCACCGCAATTATCCCAAGACACCATACGATCACCGCGCCTGCCGGCAGGTCCGCGCCGACCGACAGGACGAGGCCGGCCAGGCTGCCGAGGAGTCCAACCGCATAGCCGCAGAGAATGCGCAGACCGCGTCGCGCGATGTGTCTTGTCGCCAACGCCGGGATGATCAGGCAGGCGAAGACGAGATATATCCCGACGAGCTGTACCGAAGCCGTAACGGCGAATGCGAACAGTGCGTAGAAGCCGAAGCCCCGCAGATGGTCGCGCATCCAGTACCAGGCCGCGAGGACGACGGCGCTGATGATCGTCACCGGCAACAACTGCTCGTAATTGACCCACAGCACCTGCCCGACCAGCAGCTCCTTTAAATGCTCGCCGCCATGGGGGTTGCCTGCGAGCAGCAGCAGGCCCGCGGTGGCAGCGAGCACGAACGAGACGCCGATCAGTGCCTCCTGGATGTCCGGCCAGTGTTTGTCGGTCCAGTGCAGGATCCAGGCGGCAACCAGGGCTGCCGAAACGGCCGCGATCTGTACCATCCAGCCCTCGGCTTCCCAGCCCATCGTATCGGCTGCGATGACGCCGAGCCCCGCCACCTGCGCGATCGCGAGATCGATGAAGATGATCCCGCGACGCAGCACTTCGGTCCCGAGTGGCACGTGTGTCGACAGCACCAGCAGGCAGGCCAGCAGGGCCGGCAGGATGATACTGAGCTCAAACGTGCTCAATTCGCGTATTCCAGCAACATTTCGATATGCGCATCATAAAGTGAAAACAGATCGATGATGTCGTCTGTCGCGCCAATCGTAAACGGCAGCATGATAGCCGGAATATTGAGTCTCGACGAAAGCCAGCTGGACGGCTTTTCGTTTTCGTAGGGAGTGCGAATCACACCCGCCGGTGGATTGGGCGTCAGCTGTTCGAGAAGTCTTGCGAGCTGAGCGCCGCTCGGCGGTATGCCGGGTTTCGATTCCAGCGTTGCGACAACATCGAGATCGAGCCAGTCTGCCAGGTAGCTGAAGCTGCGGTGGTGAGAGGCAAGCCGCAGTCCTTCCAGACCTAGCGCTTCTTCCTCCCAGCGTTCAGTCGCCTGGTCCCAGCGATCCTGGAAATCCGCAAGCCGCTGCTCGTAGACAGCCGCGTTGACGGAGTCGAGCACAGCCAGTCTTTCCGCGAGGGCATCGGCAACACGCGAGATGTTTCGCGGGTTCAGGTGGATATGCGGATTGCCGGTGGGATGCACGTCTCCCTGTGAGCGGTCGACGACCTTCGGAATCTCGATTCGGCGAACGTAATCGGCGGCCAGGAAATAACCCTGGTTGCCGACCTGCACGCCAGGGTTGCCGGCGCGCCGCAGCAGCAGGGGCAGCCAGCCGACTTCGAGATCCGCGCCGGTGCAGACCAGCAGGTCCGCGTTGCGGACCGCCGCGATAAGGCTCGGGCGTGCCTGCAGACTGTGCGGATCCTGGAACGCTGTTGTCGCGACAGTGACGCTTGCGAGATCGCCTGCGATTTCGTCGATCAAAGATCCCCATTCGGGTTCACAAACGAAAACGTCCAGCGCGTGCGCGGGCAGGGGAGCCGCGACGATGAATAACATGGCAATTAATTTTCTCATCGCTCCGTCTCCTCAAAACCGGTGCGCGCCGTGGGCGCCGATGCTCATGATGTACTGCAGGTACCACTGGTCGTCGGATATGTCGAGTACGTTATCCTTCGTGTATTGCAGCCTCAGCCGGCTGAACTCGCTCGGCGACCAGTCGAACATCAGGCTGTCACGATAGGACGTACGACCCGGGTCCTCGAGTTCGGTGCCGACAAGCAGCGGTCCATTGCTGGCGCGCACTTCGTCATGGCGCAGGCCGACGCGCCAGGTCGGCGCGAACTGCCAGACGCCTTGCAGATACCAGCCATCCTGGTCGCCGTCGTAATCGATGTCTGCAAACTGACCGCTTTCCGAACGATCGAAGTATTCGCCCTGGACCTTGAAGTTGCGGATCGAATTGTTGCCGCCGGGCGCCCACTTCCAGACGAAGTCGAGGATCGTCAGGTCGCTGTCGCCGGTAAACGCTTCTTCGGGCGCCAGCGGATCCTCCTCCTCTGCGTGCTCGTGGCCGGCTTCGCGATCGAATGCCTCGGTGCTTGAATGCGAAAGGCCGACCTGCCAGCTGTTGCTGTCGCCGACGTCGCCGCCGAGCTTCGCAAATACCGTGTAGGTGCCTGGCGAATTTTCGCCATTCGCCGTCGCGGGAAATCCGCCGCCCCAGTTGAGTTCGGCGCCCAGTTCGAACAGCAGGTTTGTCGGCGCGACCCAGCGCGCCTGCACGCCGTCGACGATGTAGCGACCGCCATAAAACGCCTGGTAGGGCAGTGGGCGATCGACGAAGTCGTCTGCATGGTAGTGGAAGGCATTCAGGTAGCCCGCTGCCGAAAAATACCGGCCGCCCAGAACCGACATGCCGAGGGGCAGGTCGGTGGTCTGCAGCCAGGCTTCTTCGAGCTCGACTTCGATTGCGCCTTCTTCCTCGTGCAGGCCGATCGTCATATTGCCGAAGTACCTGGTATCGATGCTGGCTTGCAGGTTGATCTCCGCTTCGCCGAGCGCAAACCCTGTGCCCTCTGTACCGATCTCTCCGCCCGGCTGGAAGCCCGGGATCTCCTCCCAGCCCTGGCCGACATCCGCGTAGCCACCCATCAGGATTGCGCCGATCGCAGGATTAAAGGTATTCGGAGCTGACGAGCCGGAACCCTGGTCAATGGCGGTCTGTTCCGCGAGTTCGATGGCTTCTTCGGCGTCGCGCTCCGCCCCGCGTGTACGCCGCTCCGCGACGGCGAGGCGCGCTTCGAGATCGCGGATCCTGGCGTCATAGTCGGCCCGCATCTCCGCGACCAGTTGTTTGAGTTCGGCAATTTCGCCGGCACCGTCCTGCGCGTTGGCCAATGACATCGGCACAACGGCCACGGCGAGTGCCGAAACAGTCTTTAAGATTTTCATGTCTTGTATCACTTCTGAATATGTGTCGATGCGCGCTGGCAATCCAGGCCATCTACATAATGCAAAGGACTCACAAAGCGATGAAGCTCCTGTGAATCAAGTCCGTTTAAACGAGGAACTACGTCAGAAGCGCGCGGGCGGACCCCGTGGGCGGGGCGCCAGGTTTTCGGAGGAATAGAAGGGTGCCGCGATCGCGGTATTGAAAACGTTGAATGTTGCCGTCGTAGTCGGGACAGAACCGATGTCGACAGCGGCAGCGCCCAACTGGCTGGCGGCGACGCAGGTCGTGCAGACCTGGCTTTGGGCCGCGCCGGAATCGTGCTGCAGATCGTGCATGGCCGTCAGATACTGTGCTGCCACCAGCACCAGCGCGAGCGCGATGCCGGGAAGCGTGCTTCTCTGTCTGCTTACGAATGCCATGGTCAAACTTTAGCGATTCGGCTCTGCCATTTGAAGCATCTTAGACGCCCGTGTTTATTAACTCTTTGATATTCCGATAAAATCAGCCCCTGAGCCGGCTTACTGAATCGGAAAACCCGCACGCGCGAGCCGCCGCGCATGCGCATCGAACTGCTCACGGTCCGCGTAGATCATCACCACCGAGAAACGGCCAACGCCCTTGCGGAACCAGTCGAGCTGCACCTCCGGCGCTTTCGATTCGAGCCGCGTGACGAACGCTTCCGCCCGGTACGGCTCGCCGAATTCGACCAGCGTCGATCGACCGAGTTCCGAGTAGAGGCTGCGAACCGACGATTGACGGACCTGGCGATCGCCAAGCACGTAGTCGAGATGCTGGAAGATATAGCCGCTGTACCAGTTGGCGCCGTCGGGAATGTCATCCGGGTTGGAAGCGATGCGCTCCGGGCCGTAGTTATACGCGGCAAGCGCCAGGTGCAGATTGCCGCCGAAGCGCTCGAGCATCTCTCTCAAGTAGCGTGCGCCGGCATCGATATTGGTGCACGGGTCGTAAAGCTCCGACAAGCGGTAGATGCCGAGATGGTGGGCAGTGGTCGGCCACAGGATCTGCATGACGCCGTGCGCGTTGGCCCTGGATCTCGCCGACGGATCGAAATCGCTTTCGCCCCTGGCGACCGCGAGGAGCAGCGTCTCCGGCAACGCGTGTGCAAGTGCGGCAGCGCGGAAGCAGGTCGAATGCGGAAAGCGGTACTGTGGCTCGAGGGCCGTGTCCCGGGCGAGATAGTTCTTCCAGGCTGCATCCGGGTCCTGCACAACCATGGACAGCGCTGCCGTCGAGACCAGCAGGGCGCATAACAGGAGTGGGTAGCGCCGCATGTTCAGCTATCCGGCAGGTCGAGGCCGGTCGCCGCCGCGATCTGCGTGAGCTTGTTGCGCCGCTCGTCGTCGTCGAAGTAGGGAAACGCAACTTCGTAAACGCCGGAATCGACCTTGACGACCCGGTAGTCGAGGCCGGTCACTCTCTCGAGCTGGGCGACGAAACCGTTCGCCGCAATCTCGCTGCGGAACGGATTCCAGAACGAAAACCAGGACGGTTCTGCGACCGTTGCAGGTCCCGGGTCGATGGCCACCGGCATCTCCACAGGCGCCGACGGTGGTAACGGTGCCTCGACGGGCGGTGCAACATCGCTGACTGCTGCGTTGTTGGACTCACTGACCGATTCCGCGACTCGCGCGATGTCGTCCGTCAGTCGTCCCGCGACGTCCTCGAATTCCTTTTGCTTCTCGCGCAATTTGTCGATCGCCGCATCGTAGCGTTCCTGGTTGGCGTCGGCGTCGCTCAGCTCGAATGTCGGCATGCCGACAATCAGCAGGATGATCAGTACCGATGTCAGTGAGCCGACAAGGAATCCGAGTAACCTGAACATAGCTTTCCTCAATAGACCTCTTTGACACGGATGCTTCGCCAGTCGATGGCCGTCGACCAGTGACGCGTAATCTGCGCGAGTTCCTCGAGCCAGCGCCGCAATTCATCACCCTCGAGACCGGGACGGACGGAAGCGGAGCAGCGTTTCGGCAGCGATTCGATATGCCGGGACAGCGCGCGTGACGCCTCGGTGCTGGTTGCCGCGATCACGTAGAACATGTCGTGCCGGGGGCTCAGCGACCAGCTCGGAGATTCCGACCAGTCACCCGATTCGATAGCGTTCACGGCGAGCCTGACTTCTCCATCGGCACGCACGACGCGAGCCAGGGAACGGCGAGCACAGTTCTCGTCGGCCAGGCGGACCAGGCCGTTACTGAGTTGATGGTTGAGGAAGAACGCCACCGCGTCTTCGCTGGACTCGACCTGCAGCGCAAAACAATCGCCCTGTGCGCTTTGCCCCGCCTTCGCATCCGACCAGAAGGGCTGGTCGCTGGCGCAGGCACGCGACTGCCCGATGCGGACGACGGAGAGCGCGGACAGGAATGCATTTTCGCCGGCTGCCAGATCGAAACTTGCCTCTGGTACCAACTCGGCAGCGCGGAATACGTCGTCGATCCGCACATAGGCATCGGCGCTGAGCGCCGTCATGTCGGATGCCGGGTCCAGCGGCGTCACCGTGATCCAGTACTGGTAGAGATCGTCGTCGATACGATGTGCCTTGCCTTCGATAAGCGCATTGGACGCGCCGTTGCCGAACTGCAGGGCACGGACGCCGGCGAGATTGTTGCTGACCAGTTCTACGAGCGCCGTCGTCCGGTCGACATCGCCACTTGCGTTTTGCGTAGAGACAACATACTCGCCGGCAGTCTGGCGGAGGAGCTTGCAGCCGAGTTCATAGGCGAGGTGCGCCGCCATCAGGTCGGTTTCAGAGTCGATCCACGGCGAATCCCGTTCGCCGCGGAACGTCGGGTCGGCGGCCACGCGGCGCATGTCATGGAACCGGGTCCGGTCGAGCTCCCCCTGCCATTCGGCGGCGAACCCGGGGACCCAGCTCCGCTCCTCGAGGTCCAATGCGCGAACCCGGATCTCGACGCGGCCCGACCTGGTCTCGGTCATTTCCAGCCCGATAAAGTAGTTGGCGTCGTTCTTCGTGCAGTCGAGCGACCGGGATTCCGCGACCAGCCCTACGCCGGGATGGCCACCCTGCCAGGCGATTCGGATGCCCGGGGTGTCGGTCATCGCATCACGAAGACGGTCGCGAAGTGACAACGCCAGCGCGCTACCCTCTGACTGCGGGCTGTCGTCCTGCATGATGACAAAGCGGAAAGACTCGTTACGGAAGCGTGGCCTGGTCCGTAACTCGTTTTCGACATATGGCAGCAGTTCGCGGCTGAACCAGGTCTCGAGGTCCTGGTAGCGCGGTGCTGCATCGATCGTCGATGCGAGCAGCAATGACAAAAGAGCGAGCTTGATTTTCATTGTTATTGCTCCAGTCGCAGCTGGCCGTCCCGGCCGATGACGAGATCGCCACCGTCGTAGGTCGCCAGGTACTCATTCAGGTCGCGCGCCATCGGCGCCGGCAACGACACACCCCACTTGAGGTCCCGTGCGGCATGGCCGCGCCGCCAGGCGTCCAGGACTGCGGACGGCACGGTGGCGCTATCCATCTCGTGAAACCGTTGCGGCGCGGAAGCCTGCCAGAAGCTCATCCGGCCGGCGCTGATCTGCATGCGATGGATGGCCGCCGGCGAGATCGCGTACAGGCCGACGACTTCACGTTCGACGAGCCGGGACAAAGCCGCATCCGACTCGAAACGCAGCGTAAATCCCTTTTGCGCTTTGCTTTGCATACTTCGTGGCTGAGCAGGGCTGTCAGCAGGCGCGACAGGTTTCGGCTCAGGCGCTTTGCTCGGCGCCGAGACGTCGCTGACCAGCTCCCGCCGCTCGAGCCGTTTCGGCTGCGGCCTTTCCAGCGCCACGGGCGCTGCCGGTTCCGGCATCTTCGCCGGCGTCGGCCGGGTCAGTGCGACCGGTTTGTCGATATCCGGCTGCAGCGGGCGCTCCGGCTCCGCAGGCGCCGGTCGTTCGACCACTGTCTGTTCGTCGACGAGCGGTTCCGGCGGCGGCACGGCGGGCGCCAGCGGGATGCTCTGCACGAGCGCGAAGATGGCAACCAGGCACATCGAGATGATCGCCATGAAACGCATGACATCCGTCTGCAGGTCGGCTGCGCCGCCGGCATCCGCATCGAGACTGCGAGTCATTGGATAGAAAAGGGGAGAACGATTCATTCCGCTCCATCCGGCGCAGGCTGCTCGCGATCGGCAAGATGCCCCTCGATCCGTTGCAGCGAGTCGCGCATCTGCACGGTGTCCTCGCGCGCAGCCTTGTCATAGCGCTGCTGCAGGCGTGCGCCCAGGGTCATCGACTTGTAGACGCGCATCAGGTAGCCGCCGATCCCGCCGAAGATCGTCGTCGACAGCGCAAGCAGGATGCCACCGTCGACGAGTCGTTCGAGCACCGCAAACGCGCCAGCCTGTATCGTCGCAGCAGGCTCGCCCAGCGCAAAAAGCAAAGCGCTGCGCATGCCGATCGCCGTCCAGATCACGCCGGTACCGAAAAACAGCGTCGTCCAGATGTCGGTCAGGTGATCGAGCTGGACGATTTCGTTGACCGGCCGCCCCCGATCGAGGCTCAGGCGCAGGCGCGACAACGTGAAGAAGAACACGATCAGCAGCGCCGCGAACACCGGGATCGATGAGCCGAGATTGGCAGATACCCAGTCGAGCCAGGGTTGCACGGCCGGCATCGGCAGCGCACCGAAAGTGACCAGATCCTGCTGCCTCAGGACATACAGCAGCGCACTCGTGCAGACCGCCGAGCCGAACATGCCGGCCGTCAGGCCCTCGACGAATCCGTCGCGACGTTTCAGGCCGGATACGCTCACGGGACCGCTACCTCGCCGCCTCGCAGGCCGTGCAGGTCGCTTCGAGTACGAGCTCGACTTCCTGGTAGAGCTCGTCCGCGCGGTAGTAGCCTGAATTGTCCAGGCTGATCTTCAGCAGGCCGCGCTCCTTGTCCGAGAGTTCCCGTTCCATGCTGCGCATGACACGATCCCGGCGCGGGCAGGTATGCGAGCAGTTGTTGTAGTCGCTCTCGAGCGACACGAACTTCACGTTGAAGTAGCGGTTGTAATACTCCTTCGCCTGCCGCTGGCTGAGGATGCCGCGATCCGTCGCCCACAGCAGGTGGTCGCTGAAGACACGCTTGTTCTCGGCCTTCGGATCGCCTTCGGCAATCGACAGCAGGTCGTCAAAATAGCGTTCGAAGTGCGCCGAGCAGCCGCTGTCGAGTTCATGCTCGACCTGGACGACGGCGGTCGCGAGGTGCTTGGTCGTCGGGCTGCCGCAGGGCGGTGGCGGCGTTGCACAGCCTGACAGCACGAGCGAAAAGACGAGCGCCAGGCTCGGCGAGAGCAGATTGCGGTTCGTTGGTTTCATGATGGGCTCCTGGAAACTCGTGGATCAGTTTTCGAGTGGGCTGCGATAGACAGGCTCGACGGTGGCCGGCGGCGGTCCGGCAACCTGGACGTAATCGGCTTCGTCGCCGAACAGGATCGACTTGACGCCGCCGACGACTTCCATCATCTCCGGCGTAATCGCGCCGAAGGACTGGTTGAGCTGCTCGATGAGCGTCGCGCGGGCAATTTCCTCGCGAGTACGGGCGATGAGTTCGCTGGTCTCATCCATGTCGAGGTAAATGTCCGAGGCGAGCACGGCCAGCGACTGGTCGTTCTGGCTGCCCGTCGAGGCGACGAGCTGGTAGTACTGGCGGAAGCGTTCGCTCAGCCGCATGCCGGACCGCCCGCGCATCGTCGGGCGCGGCGCTTCCGTGGTCTGCGGGTTGCCACCCAGCAACGTCTCCTGCAGGGTCCAGGACGTCATCTTGTTGCCGATCTCGCTGCGCAGCCGTTTCTCGAGACTCAGGCGCGTGTTGTTCACGGTGTGCTCCATGTCGGGCAGGCGCTCTTCCATGATGCCGAGCATCTCGAGGTAGGTAGCGCCAAGCTGCTTGGCGAGACGCTGGCAGCCGGGGTCCGACTCGGCGCCGTCGCATTTCGACTCGTTATAGAGCTGCTGTTGCTGGTCGAGCCGGCCGATGACTTCCTGCAGACCGGTCTCCATTTCCCGCGCGACCGAACTGGTCTGGCGCAGGTCCTCGACGACGGTGGTGGGGAACAGGCGGATCGTAGGCGCGCTGTCCTGGGACAGGGCGATGCCGGGGCTGGTCAGCAGCGCGACGAGGCCGGCGAGAGCGCCTGCAAGGCGCGCAATTTTGCCGCCCCGCAGGCATCTTGAAACTGGCAAGACGTTCATATTGCCATCTCCGTTCAGGTGGTTTCGGGTTTTGGCCCAAACTACCCGCGGATGGCTGAATGAAGCCTGAATGTGCGCCCTGCAAGGCCGGCGAGGAGTTTAGTTAAGTAGGTACCAGGTTGCGCCAGCCCATACGAGCAGCGGGATGTGGGCGATGAGCGGCCAGCGCCAGTGCTTGAGAAGGGATGCGCCGCCGAGCACGAGGATCGGCCCGAGCATCAGCAGCAGGACCGGCCAGAGGCCGTACAGGACGTCGGGCTCCAGGACAGGAAAGAAACGCCCGATCATCGGCGACAGGGTCGCATAGATGAACACCAGCGTGCCGCCGCCGATCTCGAACCTGCCGATGGCTTCGGCGGGACTTTTTCGTTCCTCGTTCATGCGCTGGCGCGGATCGAGCCGGACTTGTGAATGTGCTCGCGCATCACGTCCAGCCCTTCCGCCATGTTTGCGCGCCCGTAACCGATGCGGAAACGGTCGCTCGGCGTGTCGTTGAGCGCCGACTGGTAAACGCTTGCAGGCAAGAGCAATACGCCGGATTCCTCGACGAGGCGCTGGCAGAAGGATTCGACGCCGTCGCCGCCCTTGTAGCGCGGATAGCCTATGCATCCCCCGTCCGGCACTTGCCAGTCGAACAGGTCGGCATGGTCCGCGAAAAATGCGTTCAATATGTCCAGGTTGTCATGGACGAGCTGGCGGTTTCGCCCGAGGATTTGCTCGCGGGCCCGGAGGGCAATGACCGACAGCACCTCGCTCGGTGCGGAGTTGCAAATCGACAGATAGTGCTTGGCGCGTTCCATCGCCGCCAGCAGCTCGCGGTCCTTCGTGGCGATCCAGCCGATCCTGAGCCCGGGCAATCCATAGGCTTTGGACATGACGTTCAGGGACAGGGCGCGCTCATAGCGGTCAGCAGCCTGCGGCAGCCGGATGTCATCGTGCCGTTCGATCAGCCGGTAGACCTCGTCCGAAAATACATAAATGCCGCGCTCTGCCGCGAGACGAATGATCGCGTCGAAATCGTCGCGATGGGCGACCTTGCCGGTCGGGTTATGCGGGAAGTTGAAAGAGATGACCCTGGTGTTCGACCGTATCGCGTCTTCGAGCCTGCCGACATCGAGATTCCAGTCGTTGTCAGGATCCAGCGGTATGCCGGTGACCTCGCAGATCGATGCCGGCACGGTCTCGGCCGCCTGGTAATTCGGCGTAACGACAATGGCATGGTCATCGGCAGAGAGCAGCACCTGCATTGCCGCGAAAATGCCTTCCTCGGCACCGGCAAAGACCAGCACGTCGTTCGGCTCGATGTTCTCATAGGTCGCGGCGATGGCTTCGCGTAATGCCGGCCCCCCATAGGTCTCCGTGTAACCGAGACGGAGTTCCTCCCACATTTTCCGGCCGTCGTCATCCGCGAGTTCGAGCAGTTCGCTGACCGCCATGCTCTCCATGTCCGATGCGCACATGTGATATCGCGCGCTGAATTCCCAGCGCGAGAAGTAGGTTTCGAGTCGGAAATCGGGGAGCATGCGGGTCCTGTAAACGGCAGCTTCTACGTATTGCCTGCGGCGCGCAATGGACTAGGCTCAGTGTCATGCGCCGCAAGTCTGCTCGCCAAACAATAAGCCGCCTGCATGCGATCCGCAATCGTTTCGGGTCGCGCTGGGAGGCCGAGAAGTCGGCGCACCTGGGCGAGCTGCCGAAGCTTGCCGTCAGGACGGCGGGTGATGCCCGTCGCCTGCACGTCACACTTTGCTTCCTGCGCGCCTTCCCGGACTCCGCAACGGTGCACGCCGCCGCCACGCGACTCCTCACGGACTTCGATGCGCTGCTGGAGGATGTCCACGGCAGCCTGGCGGACTCGGGGATTGCCGGGACGGATGTCTACTATGCGTTCTCGTACGAGGTCGCGGCGTGGCTCACGCGCCGCTTTCCGGGCGTTGCCAGCATCGACTGGGACGAGTTCGGGGACACCAGCAGGCTCGACGAGCTGCTCGAGCACCTGCTGCATCAAACGGAATCAGACTTTTTCGACAGCGGCCGCGTCAGCACCGAGGAGTGGGTCCGCCTGGTGTCCGACGGGCAGCCGGGCACCGATTTCGACTGGCTCATGTCGCAACTCGGCGATCGCCGGCATCACAACCGTTTCTGGACCTCGCTCTACAACGCCGCCGAGATCCCGCTCCGCTGTGCGCTCTCTGACACCGCATTGTCGCGCACGCTGAACGAATTCCCGCGGCGATCGATCCGCACGCGCAGCAAACCGATGCAGAGTCGTGTCGCGAATGCGAAGCGCGAGATCGCACGGCCGGTCCGATCGCTCAGGCGCCTCGACAAGCGCGAGGGGGCAGCGCTCCTCGACGTGGCGATGGCCTCGCTCGCCGTTCGCCATCGCGAGACGATCCACTTCAATTACGCGAACCCGGACGAAGTATGGCTTGCCGACGTCGGCAACGGCGTTGCGATCGCTGCAACCGGGTTGCTCCCCGAGCACCGGTATCCGCTCGAATGCACGATGGGCTTCCTGATCCTCTCCAACGGCATCCCGATCGGCTATGGCGGCTCGAGCATGCTGTTCCGGCAGGCGAACACCGGCATCAACATCTTCGACGAATACCGCGGCAGCGAGGCGGCCTGGCTTTGGGTCCAGGTGATGCGCACCTTCCATGCCCTGTCGGGCTGTACGCGCTTCATTGCGAACCCCTATCAGTTCGGCAGCGAGAACGCCGAGGCGCTCAGGAGCGGGGCATTCTGGTTCTACTACCGGCTCGGCTATCGTCCTGTCGATGCCAGAGTACGCAAGCTCGCGCGCAGAGAGTTTTCGCGACTGACCAACAAGACGGGTTACCGAACCCCGGTCAGCGTGTTACGCAAGCTGGCCACCTGCGACATGCACCTGACCTTGCCGGGCGTCCGCCAGGTCGAATACTTCGACGAGAGCTGGATCGAGACGACGTCTCTGCTCGCGACACGCGTGCTCAACAAAACGGGCCGCCTGTCGAGGCGCAAAGCGCAGGACCGGGTTGCCCACCAGTTGGCCGGGGATCTCGGCATCCGCTCGATGGACGCCTGGAGCGGGGAGGAGCGACGCTGGTTCGTCCGCCTGGCGCCGATTGTGGCGGCAACGGCGCCGGCTTGCTGGCCGCCAGAGGACAGGCGGAAGACGGTTGCGCTGATGCGCGCGAAGGGCGGTCGCCTCGAGCGTGACTTCGCCAGGCGGCTCGGTCGGCACGAGCGGTTTGTCAATGCGCTGAAGAAAGCCTGCCGGCGGGAAGACCGTCAGCAAACTTGAGCGCGCTTCAACCGAGGAGCCACCACGGGCGTTCGAGCGCGGCCTCGCAGGACTCCAGTTCGCCCCACCAGCGGCGCGCGCGGTTATCGACGACCCGGGCGCGGTTCTTCAGCCAGGCTTTTTGTTCGTAGGTCTTGTTCTTCCAGCCGGCCTGGCCCTCGTGATACGCGAGATACTGGTTGTAGGGGTCCCATTTCGAGATCCCGACCGTCTTGTTCGACATGTGCGTGTACCAACCCACGAAATCGATCGCGTCCTCGAAATTGTCGCGATCGGCCGATTCCCGCCCCGTGTCGCGGACATACCAGGACCAGGTCCCGTCGAGCGCCTGCGCAAATCCGTACGCATTCGACCGCCGCTTCCACGGGATAAAGCCCATCAGTTTGCGTCGCGGCGGCCGGGCGTCGAAGATGAACGCGGACTCCTGGTGCATGATCGACATCTGTACGTGTTTTGGCGTACCCCAGCGCGCTTCGGAGGCTTTGGCCGCCGCATACCAGCCGCGGCGATCGTCGAAGATCGCGCAGATACTGTCGACATCGGCGGGCCGCAGGTAGGAGAACGGGTCGCTCAGGTACACGGCGGCGCTGACAAGGAGCAAGGCGCCGGCAATCACGCGGCGCCGCAACGACTTCCAGTGTTTCCTTGAAAATCGTGACATGTCACTGAAATAACTACAAATTGGAGCCCAAGAAGCTCAGTATACGCCGTCAGGCGCAAACTTGCAGGCCGCGCATTCGAGCAGAGCTGTCCGGACCGTGGCTGGCGAACGCCGGCCGGAAATCTCGGTATCCGTAATGAATCCACCGTGTGCCCGCCGGGCGCACGGGCACAAGATCACGCCGAGGCCGCATTTGGTGTAGATTGACCCTGGCCAGAAAATAAAAATGCAGGGGTCATCATGAGTCCATTCGTCATCGTCAACCTGTTCCTGTTCGTAGGCGTCATGGTGTTGTTGTCGCGCCTCAAGCGGCCGGCATTCTCGCTGTCGCAACAGGTGCTCGCCGGGCTGATCGCCGGCCTCGTGTTCGGCTTCGCCCTGCAGTTTGCATACAGCGGCAACCAGGACGTCATGGCCGGCACGCTGGAGTGGACGGACGTCGTCGGCACGACCTACGTCAACCTGCTCAAGATGATCGTCATGCCGCTCGTACTCGTGATGATGATCGCGGCGGTGGTGCGCATGCGCGAGGTTGCCGCGCTGGGCAAGATCGGCGGCATCGTCATCGGCATCCTGATGGGCACGACCATGATCGCCGCGCTGGTCGGCATCCTGATGGCCGACCTGTTCGGACTGTCCGCCGCCGGACTTGCCGAGGGGGCGCGGGAACTGGCGCGGGCGGAAGTGCTTGTCGCCCGCCAGCAAAACATGTCGGACCAGGGCCTTGCCGACATGCTCGTGAGATTCGTGCCGAGCAATATCTTCCAGGACCTGACCGGGGCACGACCCACGTCGGTCATCGCTGTCGTGATTTTCGGCATCCTGTTCGGCATCGCGGCCTTACTCGTAGGCGCAGAGGACGAAGAGAAGGGCCAGCGCATCCGTAACGGCGTGGACACGCTGCAGGCGATCATCATGAAGCTCGTGCACCTGGTCATGGCGCTCACACCCTACGGCATCCTTGCCTTGATGACCAAGGTGGTGGCGGGTTCGAACGCCGATGACATCATCGAACTGGGCGCTTTCATCGTCGCTTCCTACCTCGCCATCCTGATCATGTTCGGCGTGCACGCGTTCCTGCTGCGACTGAACGGCACCAATCTGCTTGAGCACTTCCGGAGCGTGTGGCCGGTGCTCGCATTCGCCTTCGGCTCGCGGAGTTCTGCCGCGACGATTCCGCTGAACGTCGAAACCCAGGTCGAAAAGCTGAATGTGCCGCGGCCGATCGCCAACGTATCGGCGAGTTTCGGCGCGACGATCGGCCAGAATGGATGTGCCGGCATCTACCCGGCCATGCTGGCAACGATGATCGCGCCGACGATGGGCATCGACCCGATGAGCCCGGGATTCATCGCTGCGTTGATCGGGATCGTGACGATCAGTTCGTTCGGCATCGCGGGCGTGGGCGGCGGCGCGACATTTGCTGCGCTGGTCGTGCTGCCGGCAATGGGCATGCCCGTGACCCTGGTGGCCCTGCTGGTGTCGATCGAGCCGCTCATCGACATGGCGCGCACGGCGCTCAACGTCCACGGCGCAATGACCGCGGGCGTGCTGACGAACGGCTTCCTGAAGGATCTGCCCTACGACGCGCCGGCGACTGATACAAGCGTGGAACCGAGCCTGGTCCCGGTCGAGTAGCCGCGCAAATTCAGGGGCCCGGTCCGGATGGCGTTATTGCGCTGTCCGCGGCGCAGGCGGGCAACTCGGCAAAAACCGGCGCGGCGAGCGTCGGGCCGATGCGCGTCGTTGTTCGATTCCCGATAGTCAGTCGACGATTCGATCGCTGTTACCGAGGTATTGCTTCGCCGTGCGGGCGGCGGCGGCGGAGAGCAGGGCGGCCGCGTCGCCGATGGATTGCTCGGCGGACAGGCCCTCGCCGATAACGACGATGCCGGCGAGGCCTGCATCGATGCACTCGGCGGCCCGGGGGCCGGTGTCGCCGACGAGCGCGACCGTCGGTACCCTGTGCCGGGCCGCGACCGCAGCGACACCCATGCAGGCCTTGCCCGACATGGACTGACCGTCGATCCTGCCCTCACCGGTCAGGCACAGGCCCGCGCCCGCGACGCGGCCATCGAAATCCAGCACGTCGAGTATCGTGTCGATACCGGAGACGATGCTTGCGCCCGTGAAGGCCAGCAGTCCGGCGCCAAGGCCACCGGCCGCGCCAGCGCCCGGAACCTGGTCGACGTCGATGTCGAGATCCCGGTCGATGATCCCGGCGAGCCGCACGAGCCCCGCATCGAGGAGGTCGACGTCCGACGGGCTGGCGCCTTTCTGCGGCGCATAGACGGCAGCGGCGCCGGCAGGACCCGTTAGCGGATTGTTCACGTCGCAGAGCGCCACGATCTCGGTGTCCGCAAGCCACGTCGGCAGCGAGTCTGTTTCGATGCGCTCGATCGTTGCCAGCGCGCCGCCGCTCAACGGCGCTTCGATCACAGCGCCGGAGGCGTCGTAGAAGCGAACGCCCAGCGCCTGCGCCATCCCGCAACCGCCGTCGTTGGTCGCGGTGCCGCCGAGACCGACCAGCACCCGCCCCGCGCCGTCACGGCAGGCAGCCTCGAGCAGCTGACCGACGCCGAAACTGCTCGCCGCCATGACATCGCGCTGCCCCGGCGCGGGCCGAAGCGCAATGGCCGACGCAGATTCGACGAACGAGAATCCCTGTGCCGCGAATCGACCGAAACCCGCGTCGACGGGTCCTCCGCTGACGCCTTGCACTCGGCAGTCCACGAACTCGCCGTCCAGGGCGGCGAGGAGCGCAGCCAGCGTCCCTTCGCCGCCATCGCCGACCGGGCAGGTATCGACGATCACGTCGGGCAATGCGCCACGAAGCCCGGCAGCCATCGCGGTGGCGGCTTCGGTCGCAGCGAGTGAGCCCTTGAAACTGTCGGGTGCGCAGACGACTTTCATGCCATGAGTTTAACGCCGCTGCGCCAAAACCATGTCACAATGCCGCCTTTTGCGAGGCGGAGAGACCCATGCCAGGATTGCTGAACGACGTGGATCCGGACGGATTGCTGGAATATTCGGTCGTCTACACGGACAGGGCCGTCAACCACATGTCCGGATTGTTCCGGCACGTCATGCAGGACATTTCCTCGATCCTGAAGTCGGTCTATTCGGCCGACGCCGCGGTGGTGATTCCCGGCAGCGGCACGTTCGGCATGGAAGCGGCCGCCAGGCAGCTCGCGACCGGCAAACGCTGCATGGTGATCCGTAACGGCTGGTTCAGCTATCGCTGGACGCAGATCTTCGACATGGGCGACATTCCGGCGTCGTCGACCGTGCTCAAGGCGCGCCGGACGAGCGACGAACCGCAGTCGCCGTTCGTGCCGGCGCCGATCGAGGACGTCGTCGCCGCGATCCGGCAGGAGAAGCCGGACCTGGTGTTCGCGCCGCACGTGGAGACTTCGTCCGGGATGATCCTGCCGCAGGATTATCTCGAGGCCGTCGCCGCCGCGGTGCACGAGCATGGCGGTCTTTTCGTGCTCGACTGCATCGCGTCGGGCGCAATCTGGGTCGACATGCAGGCGACGGGCGTCGACGTCCTGGTCAGCGCGCCGCAAAAGGGCTGGAGCGGTTCGCCGTGCTCCGCTTTCGTGATGTTGAGCGCGCGCGCGCTGGCGGCGATGGAAGGCACGACAAGCACCAGCTTTTCCTGCGATCTCGGCAAGTGGCTCGAGATCATGAGAATTTATGAAAGTGGCGCGCACGCCTACCACAGTACGATGCCGACCGACGCGCTTCGTACCTGCAGGGATGTCATGAAAGAGGCCGAATCCTGTGGTCTCGACACGATCCGTGACGAGCAGCAGGCGCTCGGGGATCGGGTGCGGGCGCTGATGAGCGAACACGGTTATGCGAGCGTCGCCGGCAAAGGTTTCGGCGCCCCCGGCGTCGTCGTCTGCTATACCGACGATCCGGATATCAGCAATGGCAGCAAGTTCGCGGGTGTCGGGCTGCAGATTGCCGCGGGCGTACCGCTGATGTGTGACGAACCGGAAGACTACATGGCCTTCCGCCTGGGTCTGTTCGGCCTCGACAAGCTGAATAACATCGATCGCACGGTCACTGCGCTTGACAATGCACTGACGCAAATCCGTAATTGAGCGTCGAACAATAATTCAATAATTAAAGTCAGAAAGGGCCGACGATGCAGGTCGAGATCAAACCACCCTACTTGTTGTTTCTCGGTGACGAGCCCGATATCTCCCACGCCAAAACGGCGGTCGGTATCGCCCACTGGCGCCCCGAAGCCTGTGTCGGACAATACCGCCTGCCCGGCAGCGGCGTCGATCTCGGTTTCGCGGAGATGACGCCGGCGGAGGCGGCCGAAGCGGGCGCGAAGACGCTGATCTGGGGCGTGGCGGGCGTCGGCGGCATCATTCCCGGGCACTGGACGCCGACCTTGTTCGAGGCGGTCGAGGCAGGGCTCGACATCTGCGCCGGCACGCACGCCTCGCTCACGAGCATCGACGGCCTGTCGGAAGCGGCGGCCAGGGCGGGCGTCAAGCTGATCGATATTCGCAAGCCACCCCCGAATCTGCCGGTCGGCAGCGGCCAGAAGCGAAGCGGACTGCGCCTGATGATGATGGGCACCGACTGCGTCGTCGGCAAGAAGTTCTCGGCGCTGGCGATCGCGAAGGAGATGACGGAGCGGGGCATGAACGCGGATTTTCGCGCGACCGGCCAGACCGGCATCATGATCGCGGGCGGCGGCATGCCGATCGACGCGGTGGTGTCCGATTTCGTGTCGGGAGCGGCCGAGCTGTTGTCGCCGGACAATGACGACAATCACTGGGACGTGGTCGAAGGGCAGGGGTCTCTTTTTCACCCGGGCTATGCGGCCGTCACCCTCGGATTGCTGCACGGCACGCAGCCGGACGCCTTCGTGATCTGCCACGAGGCCGGCAGGAAAGTGATCGAAGCGTTTCCCGGTTACCCGGCGCCGACGATCGGGCAGCTGATGGAACTCACGATGGCGACCGGCAAGCTGACCAATCGCGACATCCGCTGTGTCGGCATCAGCGTGAATACCTCGACCTTGCCCGGCGACGAGCGGCAGGGCTATCTCGACGACCTCGCGCAGAAATACGGCTTGCCATGCGTCGATCCGGTGGCCACCGGCGTCGGCCCGATCGTCGACCATGTCAATGCATTGTTCCCGGGGGCGGCGCCATGAGTCGGACATTGAGCGTGCAGCAGAAGAACTGGCCGCTGCACAAGCCGTTCAAGATCTCCCGCGATGTCCATCATTTCTCGGAGACCGTCATCTGCGAAATTATCGACGGCGAGACCCGCGGCCGCGGCGAGGCGGCCGGCGTTTCCTATGACGGCGAAACGGTCGAGTCGATCATTCGACAGGTGGAGTCCGTGCGCGGCGATATCGAGGGCGGTATTTCGCGCGCGGAACTGCAGACGCTGCTGCCGGCCGGCGGCGCCCGCAATGCTATCGATTGCGCGCTCTGGGATCTCGAGGCGAAACAGGCGGGGCAGACCATCTGGCAGCTGATCGGTTGGGATCCGCAACCGGTAACGACTGTCTACACTGTCGGCATCGACGAGCCGGAAAACATGCAAAAAGACGCCGCTGAACACAGCGACTACCCTTTTATCAAGGTGAAAGTGGGCATTGGCGACCCGGTCGAACAGATCGCCGCCATTAACGCCGGTGCGCCCGGTTCCGCCATCGTCATCGACGCCAACCAGGCGTGGACGGTGGCAGACCTGGAGAAATACGCCGAAACGCTCAAGTCCATGGGCGTCGAGATGATAGAGCAGCCAATGGACCGGGAACATGACGAAGCGCTGCGCGGCTACCAGGCGCCGTTGCCGATCTGTGCCGACGAGTCCTGCGCGACCAGCGCCGACCTCGAGCGACTCGAGGGGCTTTACTCGATGGTGAATATCAAGCTCGACAAGACCGGCGGGCTGACCGAAGCGTTGAAGCTCGCGGAGCAGGCGCTGTCGATGGGCTTCGAGCTGATGGTCGGCAACATGCTTGGCTCGTCGCTGGCGATGGCGCCGTCGTTCGTCATCGCGCAGAAATGCCGCTACGTCGATATCGACGGGCCGCTGCTGCAGTCGGAGGACTGCGATCACGCGATGCACTACGACAAGGGCCGCGTCGAGGTATTCACTCCCGCGCTGTGGGGCTGAAAAGTGGGGTCGAACGAAAAGTGGGGTCGAACCGTAATTTGCGTATTTCGGTTCGACCCTTTTTTTGATTTTTCGGTTCGACCCTTTTTTTGGTTTTTCGGTTCGACCCTTTTTTGGTTTGCGTTGTGAAGAGCACCTGGTTTCAGCGTTTCCTGCTGCCAGGGCTGATCGTGCAGTCATCGATCATCGCCGGCGCCTACGGGTCCGGCAAGGAGCTCGAGCAGTTCTTCCTGGAATTCGGGCCAGTCGGCGGCCTGCTCGGCATGACGGTCACGATGCTGATATTCAGCCTCGTGCTGATGGCGACCTGGGAGTTTTCACGCAGTTTCCGACTGTTCGACTACCGCACGTTCATGAAGGCCTTGCTCGGCCGCTTCTGGCCGATTTACGAGGTACTGCTCATCCTGCTGATGATCCTCGTCATTTCGGTGGTGGGCGCGGTGGCGGGCGACATCCTGCGCGACACCTTCGGCTTGCCCTCCTGGGTCGGCATTATCGGCATCATGCTGCTGATCGCGGTGATCGTGTTCTTCGGCTCCAACGTGGTCGAGCGCGTGTTGTCCGCGTGGTCCTTCGTGCTGTTCGCGACCTACCTGACCTTTCTCGGCTGGCACCTGGCTCAGAACGGCGACCAGATCGCCTACAACATGATGAATATCGAAACGACCGGCGGCTGGTGGAAGAGTGGCGTTGCCTATTCGGGATATAACCTGTCTGCGGTGCCCGCGTTGCTCTTCTGTATCCGCCATTTGCAAAAACGCAGCGATGCCGTGATCGCCGGTGCGCTCGGCGGATTGATCGCGATGCTGCCGGCGATGCTCTTTTTCGTCGCGATGATCGGCCAATACGATGCGCTGGTTGCGGCCGGCGACGACGGGCCCCTGCCCATCACGATCCTGATGAACGCGCTGGAAGGCGGTCGGTTCTTTGTCTACCTGTTTCCCATCGTGCTGTTCGGCACCTTCGTTGAAACCGGCGCAGCCTTCATTCACGGCATCAACGAGCGCATTGATCATCGCTTCGCCGAGAAAGGCCTGCGCATGCCGAACTGGATGCGACCCGCGGTAGCGCTGACGATGCTCGTGACCTCGGTCGTTATCGCCGACTCGATCGGTCTGACCGGGCTCGTCGCGCAGGGCTATGGCACGATTACCTGGGGATTCCTGCTGCTGTTCGTCCTGCCAGTGGTGACCTGGGGCGTGTGGCTGGTCTGGCGCGCAGACAAAAGGGGAGCAACAGCCCATGAATCGACGAACAGATAAAAACATCGTTATTGCCGCGCATCTCGCGCTCTTGCTGGGCGGCTGCGCCGAGCCGCTCGAGTCCGAACGGGCGCCGGCAGCCGATACGATTTACGTCAACGCGCAGGTGGTCACCGGCCCGCCAGCGGACGCCCAGGGGCGGGCGACGGCTGTCGCCGTGCGCGATGGCCGGATCGTCTTCGTCGGTGATGACGGAGGTGCGCGCAGGCTTGCCGGCGCGGGGACGGCGATAGTGGACCTTGCAGGCCGCATGCTGCTGCCCGGCCTGTTCGACAATCATGTGCATGCAGGCGTCGGTCGTGGCGCACTGATGGAATGGGAAGGCGGCCTGATCTCCGAAATCCCCCTCTGGGTGCGGGAGGCGCGCACGATCGAAGAGCTGCAGGTGGCGCTGCAGCGGGAGGCCGACCGCGTCGGTCCCGGTGCGTGGATCACCGGCGCGCTGAGCCGCGAGGTCTGGCACAACGGCATCCTGCCGACGCGCGCCGACCTCGACGGCGGCACGACTGCCAATCCGGTGCTGCTGACACGCGGTCCGCACACCACGGTTCTGAATTCTGCGGCCCTGGCCCTCGCCGGCATAGACAGGACGACGACCTTCCCGGGCGGCGGCCACATCGGCCACGATGAAGACGGCGAGCCCGACGGTCGCCTCTACGACTCCGCGCGTCGGCTCGCATCCGCGGTCGCGCCGTCGCCGCCGGCCAGTGAGGCGTCGCTCGACAACCTGAAATCGTTGCTGCTGCAGTTTGCGAGTTCCGGCGTGACCAACGTCAACGTCGCCGGCGTTCGTCCGGACCAGTTGCGACATTTCCAGGCGCTGTACCAGAGGGAGGGCGAGTCACTGCCGCGGGCAACGCTGCAGATTCGTCTTCGACCCGGCTACGACGCCTTCGACGACCTCGACGAATCGGTCGAAGTCGCCATCGCGGAGCTGGAGGGCCTCGGCTTCGTGACCGGCTTCGGCAATGACCGGCTCAGGATCGGCGCGATCAAGATGAGCATCGACGGCGGGCTGAGCGCGCCGGCTTACTGGTCGACCGAGGGCTACGAGGACCGGCCGGACTATACGGGCGCGATCCGGATCCCCGCCGAGGCGTTTTATCCCGTCGCGCGTCGCGCGCACGAGCTGGGCTGGCAGCTCGGCATCCACACGATGGGCGACGGCGCGGTCGAGATGGTGGTCGAGCAGCTCGATCGGATCCTGAGCGAGTTGCCGCGCGACGATCACCGCCACTACCTGCACCATGTCGCCGTCAAGCCGTCAGCTGAAGTCATGGCGACCATGGCCAGGCACGGCATCGGCGTCGCGAGTCAGCCCGCCTTTACGGTCGGGCTCGGCGCCTTCGCGGTCGAGTCGCTCGCGGGAGAGCGCGAAGCCACGATGAATCCGACGAAGTCGCTGCAGGATGCCGGCGTCTGGGTCAGCTGGGGTTCGGACGGCGCGCCGTACGGCCCGAGCGTGACGCTCTGGACCGGCATCACGCGCAAGGGCTGGGATGGTCGGGTGTATGGCCCGGAAGAAGCTGTCGATCGCGAACAGGCGCTTCACCTGCACACGCATATGCCCGCCTACCAGACGTTCAGCGAGGACCGGGTGGGCGCGATCGAGGTTGGTAAGCTCGCCGACTTTACGGTCATCGGCGAAGACTTTTTCGCAATGGAGGAAGACCGGATTCGCTACCTGCCGGTCGTCAGCACGATCGTGGGTGGGCGCGTCATTTGGTCGACTGACTGAATCCTGGGATAAGGCTTAACCCTGGCTCCAGCCAGCCGTTATTGCAGCAATCTGTCCATGCCGAGGATCGTCTGCAGCAAAACGTTCGCGCCGTTCGTGATCTGCTCGGGGCTGGTGTACTCCGACGGCGCGTGACTGATGCCGTCTTTGCTGGGCACGAAAATCATGCCGACCGGCGCGATGCCCTTCATGCTCTGCCCGTCGTGACCTGCGCCGCTCGGCATGTCGCGCGAACTCAGGCCGAGCGCCGCCGCGGACTCGCGGACGAGATCCTGCATGCCGGCATCGGTCGGCGTCTCCGGCGATTCGTAGTACTGGTCGAACGACACGTCGACATCGTTGGCGCCGGCAATCCCGGTGAGTGACGCTTCGATGCGGGCGAACAGGCGCGTCACCTTGTCCATGCTGAGGTCGCGGATTTCCAGGCTGAACAGGACTTCGCCCGCGATGACGTTCGGCGCTCCCGGACGGACGTCGAGCCGGCCGACGGTGCCGACCTGGCTGCCCGGCTCGCCGGTGATGATCCGCCGAATCTCGGCAACCATCAACGCCGATGCGTAGAGCGCATCCTGGCGCTGGTCCATCGGCGTCGTGCCCGCATGATTCGCAAAGCCACGAACCGTGATGTACCAGCGCTTGATGCCGACGATGCCCTGCACGACGCCGATGTCGATCTGCTCGCGATCGAGGATCGCGCCCTGCTCGACGTGCAGCTCGATATAACCCGCAATGTCGCCAGGCTGGCGAGCGTTCTCCGCGAGTCTCTCGGGTTGGCCGCCGATGTAGGCCATGCCGTCGCCGAGCGTCTTGTCGCCGAGACTCGGCAGGTCGAGCTCACGCGCCTCGACGGTGCCTGCCCAGGAGCGGCTGCCGGTCTTGCCGCCTTCCTCGTTGCTCCAGATGACCACCTCCAGCGGGTGGTCAAGCTCGATGCCGGCTTCGTGCAGCGTGCGGGCGACCTCGATCGCCGACATGACGCCGACGATGCCGTCGTAGTGTCCGCCGTTCGGCACGGTGTCGATGTGCGAGCCCGCCACGAGCGGCGCCAGGCCGTCCACACGACCAGCGCGGCGACCGACGAGGTTACCGGCGACATCGACCTGTGGCCGCAGCCCGGACTGCAGCATCAGGTTGGCGAGGTAGCTGAGCGCGACGTGATTGTGGTTGCTGTAGGCGACGCGGTCCGAGCCGCCTTCGGCGTTTTCGCCGAAAGTATGCATGTGCTGCATCGTGTCGTTGAGGCGCTCGCCATTGACGCGTATATCGGACGATTGCGCGGCGGCAAAAGCGGGCAAAAAAATCAGCCAAAGCAGGGCAATTCGAAAGCTCATCAGGTAACCTGTTTGCGACATGTTTGCTGCATTTAAACACAGATTGCCGGCGCTGCTCGGCTGCCTGCTGTTGCCGCTGGCGGCAAGCGGCCAGACCGTCGATCTGCTGGCTGCGGGCACCGACGGCTGGCAAGACTTCGACGAATCGCGCTGGCAGATCACGGGCGGCGAACTGCTCGGCAGCACGGCCGTATTCGACGGCGACAAGACCGACCCGGCAGCCAGCGCCTTTCTGCTGAGCAATCGCACGTTCGAGGGCAATTACGTCGTCTCGATGGAGTTGACTTTCGAGCGCGGGCGTTACCTTGGCGTTTACCTCGACTACGATGCGGAGTCGGATAGCGGAATGTGGATCGGGACCGGACATGCGCTGGCGGCAGACGCGCCCGACAACGAGGTCGAGCGCGGCTATGTCAAGACGGTGGATAACGGCGCCTGGGTGGTGCGCGCGACCGGCGAATTGCCGATCGAGCAGGGTCAGCGGCTGCGGCTCGGGCTAGCGAAGCGGGGAGACGACTACAGTCTCCGGAGCGATGGCCGTTTGATCGCCACCTACCGCAAAGAGGGCGGCTATCCCGACGGGCGCATTCGCCTCCGATTGACGAACGCCCAGGTCAGGATTCACGCGCTGGAAGTCCGGTCGAGAACCGGCAGGAATCGGCAATAACACGAACGATATCGGGGGAACCGATGACACAACGTATTCGAGCAGTATTCATCACGTTTCTATTGTTCATCCCGGGCGCGATCTTCGCGCAGGACGACGGTCCGCAGATGATCGCGGCGCCGGATCGCGGCGCCGACGAAGGCGAAGGACCGTTCAGCCGGCTGATCATCCGTGGCGCGACGCTGATCGACGGCACGGGCGCACCGCCGATCGGCCCGGTCGACATCGTCATCGAGAACAACGTTATCGTCGATGTCGATTCGGTCGGTTACCCGGGGCTCGAGATCGAGGAAGACGAGCGACCGACTGACGCGACGCGCGAGATCGACGCGCACGGCCAGTATGTGATGCCCGGCATCATCGATATGCATACGCACACGGGCGGCGCCACGAAGGCGCCCGCGGCGGAGTACACCTACAAGCTCTGGATGGGCCATGGCATCACCGCCGTGCGTGGCGTGCCGAGCAGCGCCGTCGATTTTTCGCTGTCCGAAAAAGCGCGCAGCGCCCGGAATGAAATCGTCGCGCCGAGAATTTTCTCTTACCACCGCCCGGGATCGGGAGACGCATGGGAAGACCGCAAGATACTGACGGCCGACGATGCGCGCGAATGGGTGCGCTACATCGCGGGCGAGGGCGCCGACGGGCTCAAGCTCGGCTCGTATCGTCCGGTCATCATGGAGGCCCTGCTTGACGAGGCGAAGCAGCTCGGCCTCGGTTCGACGGCGCACCTCGGACAGATGGGGGTCGCACAGATGAATGCTCAGGACGCTGCGCGTCTCGGGCTCGGCACGCTGACCCATTACTACGGGCTGTTCGAGTCCATGTACGAGGATCACGACGTACAGCCGTGGCCGGTCGACATGAACTACAACAACGAACAGCATCGTTTCGGCCAGGTTGCGAGACAGTGGAACCTGATCGCGGGCCGTGGCTCGGAAAAGTGGAACGCTTTGCTCGACGAATTCACGGAACTCGGCTTCACGCTCGATCCGACTTTCGGCATCTATTCGGCCGGCCGCGACGTCTCGCGCATGCGCAACGCCGACTGGCACAAGGAGTACACCCTGCCCACGCAGTGGGACTTCTTTACGCCGAACCGCGAAAGCCATGGCGCGTACTGGTTCTACTGGACGACCGCGGACGAAGTGGCGTGGAAGAACTTCTACAAGGTATGGATGCAGTTCGTTAACGATTACAAGAACCGCGGCGGTCGCGTTACGGTTGGATCGGACTCGGGCTTCATCTACCAGCTGTACGGTTTCGGCACGATCCTCGAGATGGAGATGCTGCAGGAAGCCGGCTTCCATCCGCTCGAGGTGATTCGCGCGGCGACGATGCACGGCGCCGAAGCGCTTTACGAACCCAAGGGGCGGGAGCCCGATATCGGCGTGATCCGGCCGGGCATGAAAGCAGACCTGCTGGTCGTCAATGAGAACCCGCTGGAAAACCTGAAGGTCCTGTACGGCACCGGCGCCGTCCGCCTGAATGACGAAAGCGGCGAACCGGAGCGCAGCTTCGGTATTCGCTACACGATCAAGGACGGCATCATCTACGATGCGAAGCAGCTGCTGGCGGACGTGCGGCAAATGGTCGAGGAGCAGAAAGCCGAACGCGGCGAGTTAGTCGAATACTGATGGGCCAGGCGAGCCCGGTCATCCGGGTCGACAAGGTCAGTAAAACCTATGCGGACGGTTTCGAGGCCCTGAAAACCGTCAATCTCGACATCAACGAAGGCGAGATCTTCGCGCTGCTCGGCCCGAATGGGGCCGGCAAGACGACGCTCATCAACATCATCTGCGGCATCGTCAACAAGTCGTCCGGCAGCGTGTTCGTGAATGGCCACGACAATGTCGCGGCCTATCGCGAGGCGCGCTCGCAGATCGGTCTCGTGCCGCAGGAACTGTCGACAGATACCTTCGAGGCAGTCGGCGCGACGGTCAAGTTCAGCCGCGGCCTGTTCGGCAAGGCGCCCAATGCCGACCATATCGAAAAGGTGCTCCGCTCGCTGCAGCTCTGGGAGAAGCGCGACAGCATCATCCTGAACCTGTCAGGCGGCATGAAGCGCCGCGTACTGATTGCGAAGGCCCTGGCGCACGAGCCGAAGATCCTGTTCCTCGACGAGCCGACAGCCGGTGTCGACGTGGAGCTGCGCCAGGACATGTGGCAGATCGTCCGCGAGCTCCGGGACTCGGGCGTCACGGTCATCCTGACGACGCATTACATCGAGGAAGCCGAACAGATGGCGGACCGGATCGGCGTGATCAATCATGGCGAGATCATCCTGGTGCAGGAGAAAACCAAGCTGATGCGTGAGCTCGGCAAGAAGCAGCTGTTCCTCGAGCTCGATCAACCGCTGGATGGGATACCTGACGCGCTGTCTTCGTATCAACTGCAATTCGGCGCATCGAATGCGGAACTCGTTTACGACTACGATACTCGGGCCGAGCACACCGGCATCACGTCCTTGCTCGGCGACCTGAGCGACGCGGGCATCCGTTTCCACGACGTCAAGACCCGTCAGAGCTCGCTGGAAGAAATTTTTGTCGGCCTGGTGAAGAGGCAAGGATGAACTGGTACGGCATACGGGCAATCTACCGATTCGAGATGGCGCGCTGGGGACGGACCTTCGGGCAGAGCATCGTCGCGCCGGTCATTTCGACCTCGCTTTATTTCATCGTGTTCGGCGCGGCGATCGGCTCGCGCATCACGGAGATCGACGGCGTCAGCTACGGCGCATTCATCGTGCCCGGCCTGATCATGCTGATGCTGCTCACGGAGAGCGTCTCCAATGCCTCCTTCGGTATCTATTTTCCGCGTTATGCAGGGGCGATTTACGAACTGTTGTCGGCGCCGATCTCTTCTTTCGAGGCGACGATAGGCTACGTCGGCGCTGCGGCGACCAAGTCGATGATCATCGGCCTGATCATCCTCGCGACCTCGAACCTGTTCGTCGACGTGACCATCATGCATCCGTTCTGGATGCTGGGTTTCCTGCTGTTGACCGCGGTGACCTTCAGCCTGTTCGGCTTCATCCTCGGCATCTGGGCGGACAACTGGGAGAAGCTCGGCGTCGTGCCGACGCTGATCATCACCCCGCTGACCTTCCTCGGCGGCAGCTTCTACTCGATCAGCATGCTGCCCGAGTTCTGGCAGACGGTGACGCTGTTCAACCCGGTCGTCTACCTGATCAGCGGCTTCCGCTGGTCGTTCTACGAGAACGCCGACGTGCCGGTCGGGCTGAGTCTCGGTTTTACCGCGGTATTCCTCGGGCTATGCCTGGCCGCCGTGTGGTGGATATTCCGGACCGGCTACCGGCTCCGCGCCTGACCGCACAAGTCGCGGCGCCGCACTCCGGATAGCGACAGGCGATCACTGCCGGCCGTCCGGGGACCTGGTCACGGCGAGGCGTGACTAATCCCCGTCCTTCATCCGTTGCCGATTCGCGAGGCGCCACAGGGTGTAGAGCAGGACGAAGGAGATAATGGTCAGAACGATCTTGTTGACCAGAAGCGTATCGTACTCGCGCACCGCGCCGCCCAGGGTGAAGGATGGCGCCGACCACCACATCAATTCCAGGAAGCCGGGCAACACCAGTGATACCCCGACCCATTCATACCCGCGGACGTACAGCAATGAGCCTAGCCCGATCAGGACCAGCCCTGCGACAGAGAAAATCCAGAGGTCTCTGATCTCCCGTTGAATGGTCTGTCTTTCGTTTAGTTCCAACGAAAGAGCGTCGTTACGGGCAAACAGTTCGGCGTTTTGCTGACGCAGCTGATAAATTTCGGTGCCGGATTCAGTTTCCCGGAGCTGCCGGATCTCTTCCGAAGTCGCCTCATATTCCTCCAGCAGCTCTTCAGTCGACTCCTCCAATCGTACTTCTTCCGTAAACTCGTAGAAGGGCCCTGTCGCAGCAATAATCGATTCCTCGTAGCCGATGGCATAGACGTGAATATGCCTGATGGCCTGGGTGCTCAGCGCGCAGCCGAAAAGAATCAGGAACGTAATTTGGAAACCTTTCATGTTAGCGATTACCTCCTCATTGTCCGGTGACCCATTCATCGGCGTAGCCCGGTCCGTCCCCCAGCGGCTCGAGGTTCGCGAGACTGGATGCCCCCCCGTAGCGCCGCTCGTCAGAATTCTGGCGCCACCAGCGCTCGGCCCGATTGGCGAATTCCTCTGACCGGACCTCGAGCGGCGGATGCGAGGAGAAATAGTCCCGCAGCACCCCCGGCCGGTAACCGGTGCCGCCGTGCTGGTCATCGAAACGCTGTAGTGAGGCGAAGGCACCGCCGACGCCGGCAGGGTCGTAGCGGGAGTGGCGGAGCCAGGTCCAGGCATACATGTCGGCTTCGTGCTCCTGCGTCTTGCTGAATGCGTCGCGGAGCATCAGGTTGACCGTCATATCCGCGATCTCGCCGAGCGGCATCATGCCCAGCTTCTTGGCGGTAATCTCGTACTTCACCCTGTCGACGCAGTGCGACAACTCGATATGCCCGACTTCGTGAGCGATGACCGAAATCAGCTGGGCTTCGTTGTCGAGCGTCTCCAGCAAGCCTTCGGTGACGAACACGATGCCACCCGGTAATGCCATCGCGTTGGGCACCGGGGACGGGATGACGTGGGCCTCGTAACCAAAGTCTTTCTGAGCGCTGGCGGACACTGCAAGAAGCAGTTCATTGATATAGGCCGACGCAGGAGAGTCCGCGCGTATGTAATAACTCTTGAGCGCCTGCCCGAGCTGCGCTTCGTCGAAATCGCTGACCGGCATCAGCCTTCCGGCGAAGCGGTCCGCGACCCGAATCGTCTCACCGAAGATCTGAAAGGCGCTCGTGAAGGTTGAATGGACGGGTGGCTGAGTGCGGGTCACATAAAGGGCGACGCCCAGCGCGACGCCCGCAACCAGCAATACTGCCAGGAAGATCAGTCGTGTATTCATCGCAGTTGCACCTTCCTGCCATACTTGTTGTAGACGGCATTCATACCGAGCATCAACAGGCCTACGCCGATGAATACCAGACCGCGGATAAACAGGTCCGTTTCACGCATATCGTAAACGATCAGTCGCCCGAGGCAGGCGGCGATGCCCGCGAGCGCGACGAGTCGGAAGTGGTTCTCGCGGAAGACGATGCTCAATACGAAGACCACAAAGGCCTCGGCAGACCACAGGAACGTCAGCAACGCCTGTTCGAAGCGCCATGCCAGGAACAAGGCGAACCCTGCGAAGAACGGGTAACACAATGTCGCCGGGATATCCGCGGCCAGCTTGCCGGACAGTCGCGAGAACTGGAACAACATGGGCGGGAATGTCGCCGTCCCCAGCGCAAGATGCCGATAGGCCACGAACAGGTAGGCCACCTGGATGAAGATCGCGATCAGCCCGGTATTCCATGGTTGTTCGAACCAGATCGGCGACGGCACCGCAGCCGTGCTGACGTTCACGGTCACTGCCAGCACAGACGTGTAGAAGGCGGCCAGCGAATAGAAGGCGAGCCGGTCGGTCAGCGCCGCGATCGACGGGACCAGGAATAGCAGCGCGATAATCATCCAGGCGACGGGCCGCCATACCAGCGGGACCTCCAAGAAGACCGTCGTCGTCAGGAGCGCCAGCGTCAACTCGAGGAAGTACGGCTGGACACAGGTCCAGTGCGAACGGGACGCCAGCGGCTCTCCGGCTTGTACGATCCACCAGTAAAAAAGCGTCCCCATGCCGAAGATCTCGATCGCTAGACGCAGGTTGACGGGTCCCAGGTAACTGACGGTCGGCAGAACGACAGTGACGTAGCCGATCGCGGCGGCGGCAATATAGGCGTACCCGATGTGCAGTGTCGGCACGACGTCGTTGACCTTGCCCAGTCGTCCCGCGATCTCGAGCGCGAGCAGCGACATGATGAGCCAGGCAACGACAGGCAGCAGCGTCGACGTTGGCGACAACAGCAGGTACGCGGCCATGCCGAGGTTAATGCCCAGCAGGTAGATTGCCACCACCCGGAAGGCAGTCCCGGTCGAGTGTTGCGGAGTTTTCCAGATGCTGAACAGCGTCA
>JABAOH010005499.1_pt2 | contig 31580 bp, 28 predicted proteins | sample 7062181 | NCBI WGS metagenome assembly JABAOH01 (sample SAMN14538630, study PRJNA623070) | marine sediment metagenome | biome: marine biome [ENVO:00000428]; feature: marine pelagic biome [ENVO:01000023]; material: deep marine sediment [ENVO:00002113]; isolation source: pool of 5 deep marine...
CTCGTTTTTGGTGATTCCTGTTAATAATTGACAGATGCTTTCTTTTAAGATATAGAGGTGCAAATATACCAATGTGTAAGATAAATCATATTTAGGACAACTATTAAATATTTTCATATTTCCATCAGGGAAGGCGGCCATGATTTGGGTTAAGAAGGAGACGGAAATTGTCAATTTGATTTTGAAACTCACCAGCAAACTAGGGGAATGTCTCCAAGCCACCATGGACACTATCGACCATTACCTGAAAGCGGAAATCGATGAGGCCAAGGAGATGGCCAAAAAGACCGATGTCTTGGAAACGGAGACCGATTTCATCAGATATGAAGTGGAAGGGCTGCTCTTTTCCGGTGCTTTTTTGCCGAGCTTGCGGGGGGATGTTCACGTCTTGGTGGAGGCGGTGGATAAGATTGCAGACAGCGCGGAGGCATGTTGCGATTTCGCCATGAGCCAGCGACCCGAGATACCTGAGGACCTCAAATCGGATTTTCATAAGGTCGCCGTAGACTCCATTCGCAGTTACGATCCTTTAAAAGAGGCGGCGGAGAGTCTCTTTTCAGCGGGCGGTAAGGACGTTTCCATCATTCGAGAGATGGTTAGGGATGCCGGGATAAGGGAGTCCAATGTGGATGATTTGGAGTGGAAGTTGACCCGGAGGATCTTCACCTCCGACCTCCCCTTAGCCCAGAAACTTCACCTGCAACATTGGCTCGAGAAGATCGCCAATATCTCGGACCGTGTTGAGGATGCCTCCGATTGGCTGAATAGCCTAATCTTCAAGGCGCAGATTTGAACACAAGGAGGAGAGGAAAAAACCTAGGGAGCGGGGTAACGGGACATGTGGACCCTTCTCAGCGGGATCTTCTTGGGCTGGGGCCTGGGGAGTAACGATTCGGCAAACATCTTTGGCACTGGGGTCGCGGCTAATATTCTCAAATACAGGACGGCCGTCATATTGATCTCGGTTTTCGTCTTGATGGGTGCGCTCCTGGAAGGCCATAAACCCATGGACACCGTGGGAAAATTCTCGAATCTCTCCTCAACAACAGCCTTTGTGTCAGCCCTCGCCGCGGGGATAACCGTAGCCGTCATGAGCTACTTATCCCTGCCGGTCTCCACTTCTCAGGCGATCATCGGTGGGCTTTTGGGGATAGGCATCATCCATGGGTTTGCCGATTTCGGTAAATTGTATACGGTGGTGATCTGTTGGGTCTTGACTCCCATCGGGGCCACGATCGTGAGCATTGTGCTCTACAAAGTCCTGGGGTTCTTGTTCGAAAGGATCATTCTGAATTTACGGTTTCAGTCCCTTTTCCTCACGGGCGGGCTGGTCGTAGCTGGGTGCTACGGGGCCTATGCCCTGGGGGCCAACAACGTGGCCAATGTGACGGGGGTGTATGTCGGGTCGGGATTGCTAACCCCCTTGGAAGCTTCAGCCATAGGCGGACTGAGCATTGCCAGTGGGGTACTAACTTACAGTTGGAAGGTGATGCAGACGATCGGGATGCGCATTGTTCCCATGGATGCATACTCGGCCGTTGTTTCGGAACTCTCGGAAGCCATCACGGTCCATATATTCACCCAGGTGGGGGTGCCCGTTTCCACATCCCAGGCCATCGTTGGGGCAGTGGTGGGGGTTGGTATCGTAAAGGATGTCAAGACCGTGAGTAGGAGAACGCTCGTTGAGATAGGAATCGGCTGGATATCCACGCCCCTCCTTTCCGGCCTCCTCTCCTATGGTATCATCAAGATCTGGCAAATGGTGGCCTGAGTGTGGGGCGGGATTCGTCCCTGACTAGAGACGAATGAAATTCCCCTCCGATGCAAGAAGTAGATACAGGAAGTTTGTGGAATGAGGGGCTCGCTATTTCGAAAATGCCCTATTGCCCTTTCGGCCTGAAGAGCAGGGTCGGTATGGGGCAATGCCGAACTACCTTTTCCGCCACGCTCCCCAACAACCACCTGCCTATTCCGGTTCTCCCATGGGTGAACATGGCCACGGCCTGGATATTGGGTTCCTGGCAGAAATCGACGATTTCCTCAGCTCCCTTCCCGTACCTCACGTGGGATTCAACGTCGAAGCCCTTCTTTTTGAGCCTTTCCTCAAGCTCCTTGAGGTAGTCCTCAGCTTCACGTACAGCGGAAACCTCGGCCTTTATCTCGTCTTGTCCGGGAAGGGTGTGAGCCAGGGCGACTCGAAGCAGAACGATCTTCGCCGTGTGGGTAGCCGCCAAATCCTCCACATAGGGAAGGATGGATTCGGCGAGTTCCGAGCCATCCAACGGTACCAGAATCTTTTTAAACATGATTTTACCCCTCCTTTGAATCGATAATTGGTTCCCTGGTGATGGGGCCGTTTATGGCCGCACCATACCAAATTTCAAAGAGCCTTGTCAAGATGGGTGTGTGACAACCTCGATCGCTTGTTTCCTCTCCGCCCGGAGGGCCATTGGCGAGGTAAGGCGTTGATGGAGGCAAAGGGGAATGGGAATCTAACTGTTTCCCGGAGTTTTTCGGCATTTGGCGGAAGACAGGGCCCTCAGGGTATGATGGTATCCGAAGGTGATCTTCTTTTAGCCCTAAAATGCAATAGCGGCTTGCAATTTCCAGGAGAAATGGCCAGAAGCGATAGCGGGCCAGCGGAGCATGGGACGAGGAAGGTACACCGAGGATAGATTGTATACATTGACTGCGATGGCTAAAAAAACACACTTATACGTTATCGGGTTTAATCGAATAACCTTATAGATATTGGTCAATATCGATAAGACTCAATCACTTAAGGGGAGTTTGTGATCTATTTCATTTTTTTCTTGACAAACAGTGGTTAAAAAGCTATACAAAAGACGCTTGGACTTGTGGAGACTAGAATAATCCTGAAGGAAGGGGGTGATAAAGCGAAGAAAGGACCATCATAATTCCAAAACAGTGGAAAGGGGGGAATTACATGAAGAAGTTATTAACAATTTTTACAGTAGTCCTCTGTATCGGAATGTTAGGGACGACGGGGGCTAAGGCAGCGGAGATTCCTCTTGGCCTTCTCCTTCCCTACACCGGCGTTTGGGCGTGGGTAGGTGCAGGTGCTGACCCCGGAGCAGACTTGGCGGTAGCGGAGATTAACAAGATGCCGCCCTTGGGCATGAAGATCAAGCTCCACAAGGAGGATACCGAGACGAAATCCAAGCCGGCCATCGAGGGTGCGAGAAAGCTCTACGACGTCCATAAAGTGGTGGGTATCGTTGGCCCCACATCTGCGACCGTTCGCTCCTGTATCCCCATCACAAAAGAGGCCCGGGCAGCGGAAATCTCCCCCACGGCCGGGACGACCAAGCTGGACGTGATCGGCGGGGGCATCGACGGCGAGCATATCTACCGGACCGTCTCCTCAGATGTCGTTATGACTGCTGGTATGGTCTGGTGGGCCATGAACAAGATGCCCTCCAAGCCCAAGGTGGTCGCCACCTTCACTGCGGATACCGAGGGGTCCCGGAGCATTCACGGGGGGACAGTGGATGCACTGAAGGCGATAGGGATGCCCCCTGTGACGGAAATCGAGTTCGCCCTCAACCAGGCGTCCTACCGGGCGGAGCTGAAGAACCTCTTCGCCAAGAAACCCGATGTGATCTTCTGGGAGGCAAACCCGGAGACCGACGCCGTGATCTACAAGCAGTGGTACGAGATGGGCCTAGGGGGCCAGTGGATCGGGTCGGACTTTGCAAACCGGACCAGCGCCAAGGCCAGCCTCCCCGCCAGCGAGGGGGCCATTGGCGTCAATCCGGGGCTTTTGGTAAATCCTGAATCCGATGCGTGGATCAAGAGGCTTGAAAAGGTCTCGAAAAAACCGGGGTATCAACCATTTTCCGCCAACACGTACGACGCAACCGTTATCTTCGCCCTGGCCATCGAACGCGCGGGAACCATCGCCAAGGAGTGGGGAACCACGACCGCGGATCATCGCAAGGCTATTATCAACAGCGTCCGCAAGGTCGCCCAGCCACCCGGCGTGAAGGTCAACACCTATGCGGATGGCATTAAGGCACTGCGTGCCGGCAAGGAGATCAACTACGAGGGGATGGCCGGGACCCAAGACTGGAACAAGTTCGGAGATCCGGTCACCTACCTGAAGGCAGAGGTGATGACGACCAAAGATCCCACCGGGATGAAGCGGATCGGGTCCGTGACCCCCGATATGATCAAGGATATCGTGGACAAGGTTCTGAAAATCCGGGCTGAACGGGCCAAGTGAAGCATGGAGCTGGGGGTGGGACCGAAATCCCACCTCCAGCCTGTTTTCATTGATTTTCATCAGTCATTTTCAACGGATAGAGGTGGATTGTTATGGAAGATCTTCTCAGCTACGGGCTGCTTACCTTCGCGGCGTTGGCCTTGCCGGCTCTCGGTTTGTGCCTTTCCATCAAAGTGGTCAAGTACTTCAACCTGGCCTATGGGGACACGGTTACCCTGGGCGCCTATCTTGCTTTGCTCTTCAACGTCACCTTTGGGTTGAACATCATTTTGGCCATGGTCGCCAGCATTGTTTTAACGGCCATTGCCGGGGCAGCGGCGCACAAGGGAATCTTCAAGCCGTTGATGGATAAAAAGGTTGGCCCCCTTACGCTACTGGTGGTGTCCCTGGGGGTGGGCTTCGTCATCAGAAATGTGCTTCTGATCGGATGGGGGCCACAGCCGTACCAGTACAAGATGCCCCTGGCGCGGGCAGTTCATTTTGGGCCGTTCTTTTTCACCCCGTTTCAAGTTCTCATGATCGCCGTTTGTCTCGGCTTGGCTGCGGGGGTATTCCTCATGCTTCGCTATACGCAGCTCGGCCGTCTCATGCGGGCCACCTCCGATAACCCGGAGCTTTCCGAGATCAGGGGGATTGATATAGAAAAGGTGTATACGTATACCTGGCTCATTGCCTGTGGCCTTGCCGCATTGGGCGGGGCCTTCATGTCCATACTGGGGACCATTACCACCTGGATGGGCATCGGTGCTCTCGTTACGTTGTTCGCCTGTCTCATCGTCGGGGGGATCGAAAATCCCTATGGGGCGGTATTCGGAGCCCTGATCATAGCCTTCGCCATGGAGGCCACGGCCCTATGGATATCACCTCCGTATAAGGTGACGGTTGCCTATGTCATCTTTATCATCATCTTGCTCGTCAAGCCGAGCGGTCTCCTGGCAGGGAGGAGGGGTTAAATGGAGTACATTCTTACGATTGCGACGATAGTTGCCATCTATTGCATTCTGGGCCTGGCGTTGAATCTCCATTTTGGGTATACCAACCTTCCCAATTTCGGGATTGCGGGGTTCTTCGCCATAGGGGCATACACCTCCGCCATCCTGACGGTTCCCTACCGGTTTCTGGAGATGGAGATTTTCGCGGGATTTCCAGGAGGGATTCCCGGGCGTATCGAGGCCCCCTTCATCGTGGGTATTTTGGCCGCCACCGTTATCGCGGGGTTTATCGGTTTTCTCATCGGGATCCCCGTCCTCCGGCTTCGGGAGGATTATCTGGCGGTTGCTTCCATCGGGGTGGCTGAGGCCATCCACTACATTGCCCTCAACGAGCTCTGGCTAACCATCGGTTCGGCGGGGATTCGTCTGATCCCGATGCCCTTTGCCAATCGGTACTTATATTTCCTCATCGTCTTGTTGGTCCTGGCCATCGTCTATTGGGTCATCAGCCGGTTGGTTCGATCCCCCTTTGGTCGGGTTTGGAGGGCAACCCGCGAGGACGAAACGGTTACGGCATCGCTGGGGAAGTCCATATTAAGGTCCAGGATGTGGGCCTGGGTGATCGGGTGCGCCTTCATGGGGACTGCGGGGAGCCTGTGGGCCCATTACGCCATGGCCATCCAGCCCGGCGAGTTCGTCCCGACAACGACCTTTCTGGTTTGGATCTTCGTCATTGTCGGGGGGTTGAGAAATAATAAGGGCGTGCTTATCGGTGGGCTGGTGATCATCGGGCTTTTCGAGCAGGGAACCCGATTTCTCCCTGCCTTTGGCGCCCCCTATGTGGTGCCCGCATTGCGGTTGATCATCATTGGGGTATTGCTCGTCGTATTCATCCGGTTCAGGCCCCAGGGGGTGATTCCGGAGCGGGCAGCAATGGTCGAGAAGCATATCAAGACGATCTAGGTGCGTAAACAAAAAAAGGGAAAGAGGGTGTTTCCATGGCCACCATTTTAGAGACCAAAGAGGTTTATAAGTACTTCGGCGGGATTAAGGCTGTTGATGGATTCACGATGGAGGTCGATGAGAAACAGATTACCGGCCTCATTGGCCCCAATGGGGCGGGGAAAACCACCTTATTCAACGTCGCCGCTGGGATTTATAGCCCGGATAGCGGTGAAGTCTCCTTCAAGGGGGAGCGGATCGACGGCTTGCGGCCCGACCAGATTTGCGAAAAGGGGCTCACGCGGACCTTCCAGATAGCGAGGGGATTGGGGGAAATGACGGTCTGGGAGAATGTGATGCTGGCCCCCAAGCACCAGACTGGCGAAAGCCCTTTCGGGGCCTTTCTGTTTGGACAAGTCCGAAAGCAGGAGAAGGAGCATTGGGAACGGGCAACAGCGCTCTTGGGGGAGATGGGGCTCTATGGGAAGCGAAATGAGTATGCCAAGAACCTGAGCGCTGGTGAGCGAAAGATGCTCGAGATATCCAGGGCTATTATGACGGATCCGGAAATACTGCTGCTGGATGAACCCACCGCAGGTGCTACCGTTGACGAGACCAAGAAGATCATGGCGGAGATCGAACGGTTGAGGGACGAAAGGGGACTAACCTTCTTGGTGGTTGAGCATAAGATGGAGGTCATCATGAACGTATGTAACCCCATCTACGTGATGCACAACGGACAAAACCTGGCCGCGGGGGATCCTCGGGCTATTCAAGAGAACGAGCAGGTTCGTGAAGTCTACTTGGGGGGATAGTAAGATGAATCTCTTGGAGATAAAGAGCCTCAAATCGGGATATGGGAAGGCACTGATCCTGCAAGATGTGTCCATTGAGGTAGAAGAAGGTGGGTTTACGGCCATCATCGGCCCCAACGGGGCGGGGAAAACCACCTTGCTCAGGTCGATTTACGGCATCGCCGACCTCTATGAGGGAACGGTTACCTTCAGGGGCGAGGACATTACCGAGCTGAGCCCCGCGAATATTTCATTGAAAGGGGTCAATTATGTGCCCCAGGACAACAGCATCTTCAGCTCCCTCACCGTCCTGGAGAACCTGAGAATGGGTGCCACGGTTATGACGGGCACGGGAAGGAGCATTGAGGAGCGTTTGGAAGGGGTTTACAATCGTTTTCCCAGGCTGAAGGACCGCCAGAATCAGCTTGGGGGAACCCTCAGTGGAGGGGAACGGCAGATGTTGGCCATAAGCTGTGCCCTGATGACCGATCCCGACTTGATCCTGCTGGATGAACCGAGCGCTGGCCTCCAACCGACGCTCGTCCAGGGCCTATTCGAGGAGATCAAGCGGATTCACGATGAGGGGAGAACTATCCTCATTGTGGAGCAGAACGCCAAGATGGCTTTGGAATATGCACGGAAAGGATACGTTCTGGAGGGAGGAAGGATAAAACTCCAAGACGATGCGAAGAAACTACTGGAAACCGAGGAGGTGATTAAACATTACCTTGCCGTTTGATGGGCAGTTGGCAAAAGACGTGGTGCGTTTATTATGGTATATAGAGTGTCTTAAATAGTCGCGTACGAATAGAACAAGGATTAAATCCTAAATCCAAGGCACTAAATCCCGAACAAATTCTAATGTCAAAATTTCAAATGTAAAAACGTTTGGTCCTTTTGGATTTTGGTGATCTGAATTTGTTTAGAGGTTAGAAATTAGTATTTGGAATTTGCTCGTATTCTCTTCTTTACATAAATATTTATGTCATTGCATATTAAAGATCGTGGCCGTCAAGTTCACATTTAGGATCCCATTGCCTCCAAAACCACTTCCGTAATATCCATAACCTTGAGATCGATTTTCCGCTTTCTTGCGGTGCTCGCGATGGTTCTCACGCATTGCTGACAGGAGGTCACTACGACATCAGCCCCCGTCTTTTGGATTTCCTCAATCTTTTGCTGAGCGATGGCGGCTGATAGCTCCGGGTCAATCATCTCAAGGTCCCCTCCCCCTCCACAGCAGATGGACAGCTGGCGGTTACTTTCCAACTCCACTAGTTTCAGGCCGGGGATTCGCCTCAGGACATTCCTCGGTGCGTCGTAGACGCCGCTGTTTCTCCCCAGATCACAGGGATCATGGTACGTTACGGTCTTATGGAACCCATTGTTGAATTCAATCTTTTCCTCATCGATTAGGTGCTCCATGAACTGGGACGCATGGAGGAGTTCTGCATCACTCTTGTATCTTTCCTCCCACGTATGGTAACATGAGGGGCAGGCAAAGACCACCGTTTCCGCACCAACCTGACGGACCTTCTCCCGGTTGTGTTCCACCAATTTTTCCATCTTGTCGGTCATCCCTGCCTGGATAAGGGGAAACCCGCAACACCACTCCGCTCCTCCCAGGGTCGTAAAATCCACCTTCGCCCTATCCAGGATCTGGACGAAGGACTGGGGAATCTTCTGGACGAGGGGGAAGAAGGAAGCCACGCACCCCACGAAGTAGATCACCCGCGCCTTCTCCTTTTGATACATGTGATCCGGGATATCCCTCAGGAATTCCATCCAAGAGGTACGTTCTTCGTTAGGGTCGCCCGAGATGTTGAAATCGTTTTCCAGTGCTTCCGCTACCCGATTAATCACCTTCGGGTATTGAATCCTGTCTACCAGACATGCTCTTCCCGCAAGAATCCCTTCATTTGTCTCAACGGAGGGGAAACACGTTTGGGTACACGCCCTGCAGCCCGTGCATCGGAAAAGGGACTCCCCTATTTCAGGTGACCAATCAATTTTTCCCTCGATGACGGCCCTGATAATGGCATTTTTCCCCCGAGGGGTAGCCCATTCCATCCCCTTGGCGGCATAGATTGGGCAGGTCGATAGACAGAAGCCACACCGGTTGCATTTGGCCACCTCATCGTATAATAGCTCCTTGAGATCCTCCCGCTTCATTCCTACATTCCTCCTATGAATCGGCCTGGGTTAAGGGTACCCGCGGGGTCTATCCCTTCCTTTATCCGACGCATGATCCGATAGTCGCTTCGGGGTTTCCCCCATACATCTATTTTTTGCTTGATTGGGAGGGGGGATGATTCCACCGTGAGGGTTCCCTCATATTGGGATGCCTCAGAGGTGAACTGTCTGATGAGCTCGACGAGGGAATCAATCATCGAATTCAAATCTTCTCCCACCAAGACATGGGAGTAGAGGATACCGGTTCCGCAGCGGTTGATGAACGCACAACTTACCCCCAAATCATGGGCGGTCTTTTCGTAATTTCTCAAAATCTCCCCACTCTTGGAAATTACAAAAGTGGATTTCAAGGATATGAGGTTTGGGGAATCCTTGGTGACTTCCTGCGCGAAATCTCGGATGGCAACCCAGAAATCCTCATTCCGCTCCGAATTCAGGGGTACTACATCAAGGGCACCGTGTTTTTTCCCCATATCGCCCATCTCAGAGATCTGTCTCTCAACGCTTTCAGCAACCCCCTCCAATCCGATGGCCACAAGGTACTTTCCCCTCTGAGAAGGAGTCAGAAGTTTCATCTTATCGAGGGCCGTGGCATTGAGGAGATCAATAGATACCGGGAGTAATTGGGAATTTATGATCTCATAAACGAAACCATATGACTCATCCAATTCCGCAAACGGAATCAATAAGGCGCTTTTTTTCTCGGGGAGGGGGAGGAGGTTGAAGGTGATCTCACAGATGACTCCCAGGGTTCCCCACGACCCGATGAGGAGCTTAACCATGTCATAGCCGGAGACATTCTTGACCGTCTTGCCTCCTGAGACCACGATATCGCCGTTGGGAAAAACCGCCTTGATCCCGGTAATCAAGTCCCTCGCCGTGCCGTAGAGTAATCGCTTGGGTCCGCTTGAATTGGTGGCAACGATACCCCCCAGGGTGGCTTTGTGCGTAAAGGGCGGATCCAGGGGGAGGAAGTATCCCCTTTCCGTCAAATCTCTCTGGACCTGGCTCATGGTGATCCCACTTTCCACGGAGAGGGTCAAGTTATCGCAGTCACGGTCGATGACCCGATTGAGTCGGCCGGTAGAGAGGACCAGATCGACCTTTTTGGGGATGCCGCCTATCCCCATTTTGGTCCCGTTTCCCCTGGGTATGACGGCCAGGTGCTGATCATTGGCGTAAGCAAGGAGCGCTGAGGCCTCCTCCACCGATCCCGGGGAAACGACCGCCCTGGGCACCTTTCCATCCACTGCGAAGGCTTTGAGTTGGTCCGAATCATGGATTACGTGGGCACTCCCCACGATTCCTTGGAGCTTGGAGATGAGTTTATCGGGGCTAGACATGGCCAGTTCTCCTTTCCCCGGTTACGCCTCGGCCTCGGGTATGACCTTCCCGGGATTATAGATGCCCGTGGGATCGAAGGCCATTTTTACCTTTCTCATGGCGGCCATATCCCGGGGGGTAAAGACGAAGGACATCTCCTTCATTTTCTCCGCACCGATGCCATGCTCACCGCTGATAGTTCCGCCAGCATTCGTACACAATTTCAGGATCTCGGTTCCGGCCGCATGGACCCTGCTCAACTCCCCCTCATCCCGCTCGTCGAAGAGGATGAGGGGATGGAGGTTCCCGTCTCCTGCATGGAAGACGTTGGCAATGGGAAGGTTGTACTTCTTACCCACCTCCATCACCTTGCTCAAGACCTCGGGCAGTTTCGTTCGGGGCACGGTTCCGTCACAGACCAGGTAGCTGGGACGAAGCCGGGAAATGGCACCGAAAGCCCCCTTTCGACCCGCCCAGAGCTGGGTTCTCTCCTCCTCATTTTTTGCCGCCTTGACCTCACGGACATTGTTCTTCCTGCAAATCTCCATAATCCGTTCGGCAAGCCTCTCCATTCCATCCTTGAGGCCATCCAGCTCGATCAGGAGAACAGCCTCCGCATCGAGCGGATAACCGGCATGAACCGACTCCTCCACGGCCTTCATGGTGAGCTTGTCTATCATCTCAAGGGTGGCGGGAATGATTCCGTCCGNNNGTCTTAACGGCTTCCGCTTTGGGCATGATTCGGAGGATCAACTTGGTGGCTATGCCGAGAGTCCCCTCAGATCCAACGAGGATCCCGGTCAAGTCGTAGCCGGGATTGTCCAAGGCCTTGCCGCCCACCCAAATGACTTCCCCGTCATCGAGGACCACTTCCGCTCCCAGGATGTGGTTGCTGGTCACCCCATACTTGAGACAGTGAGGACCCCCCGAATTCTCCCCAAAATTCCCGCCAAGTGTTGAGACTTTTTCACTGGCAGGGTCTGGTTGGTAGACATATCCATATCGGGTCAATTCGTTCTTGAGCACCAGGGTAAAGACCCCCGGTTCCACCACGGCCCNNNATTCCCCCTCGGGAGGGAATAGTGCCTCCGCTCAGGTTAGTCCCCGATCCTCTGGCAACAATAGGTATACTTTTTCGGTGGGCGAACGTCACGATTTTGGAAACTTCCTCCGTTGAACCTGGCAGTGCGATGCAATCGGGCCTTCCCTTGTAAAGGGAGGCATCGTAACCATAGAGCATCAGGTCCATTTCCGATGCGAGGACGTTTTCCCTTCCCACGATCCCAGCCAGTTCGTCGACCATTTTTTCTCGTTCCATCGATGTCCCCCTTTGAAACGGATCTTTGATATCAATCTCCGAATCGGTCTCCTTTTCCCACATCGACCGATTGGGCGAATTCCATGGCCCCAACTTTCTCCCCCTTATCGACCCTGAGCCTACCAATTTCGACAGAACCATCCTTTACCGCCACTCGCATCCCTCCTTTTTCTATGGTGAGTATCTCCCCCGGGGGCTTTTCCGTGGCCACGGGATGAAGTTTGACTTCGTAAAGTCTTACCTTCTGCCCCTTGAGGGTCGTATGGGCACCTGGTTGAGGGTCACATCCCCTGATTAAATTATAGAGATCTTCGGCCGATTTCTTCCAGTCAATGGCAGCAACGGCATCGTCACACGGCGGCTCGTAGGTTGCATCCGATTCATCTTGGGGAATCCTCGGCGCCTTACCCTCCTTTATTAATTGGACGGCTTCAACCATGGCATCAACTCCCATGGGAAAGAGGGCGTTGAAGTAGATGGAGCCCGTTGTATCATCGGGGCCGATCTCAATCTCCTTCTGGAGCAGGATGGGGCCGGTATCGATACCCTCGTCGACCCAAAAAATTGTCAGACCTGTGCGGCTATCTCCCTGGATGATCGCCCAGTTGATGGCACTGGCACCACGGTGTTTGGGCAATAGCGAGGGGTGGTAGCAGATTGTGCCCAGGGAGGGGACGCTCAGCAGTGTTGCAGGGATGATGTCAGTCACGAATGCCAGCAGTGACATATCCGGACGCAATCCCGCGTATTCTGCATATACGTGGGGATCTCGCATCTGATTCGGGCGGAAGACCGGAATGCCGGATCTCTCGGCCACATCCGTCATTGCCTCACCCCTCTTATCCGGAGGGCAGAAGACCCCGACCACCTCTTCTCCCTTTTGGATCAAGGCCTCCAGTACCTTCTCGCCGAAGGGGCCTTGACCGATTAGGATAATTCGCATTGCCCAGACCTCACGATAAGACAGGAACCTCCTTTTCCTGGTCTCTATGATCGCCGGATAATCCGTTATTCGCGGGAGTATGCTTTTGGTTCTAATCCCCTTGTGCGGCAAGGCTTCCAGGGGCTCTCGGCTGAACCGTCGAGGGGTTCAACCGAAGTCAGGATAAACTCACCAGAGAACTGATGAATGCAAGGGCCTACCCTTCCACAACCCCCCCGTTCCATCCAGTGCACTATCTCTTCTCAAGGCCTTATTGGGATAATAAGATTATTGGGGAGCTACTTCCGCTGAGCCTCCATGGAAGATATCTCCTCCATGGTGGCGAGGACCGTCTTCGCATTCTCATAGACGGGGGTGTCCACCATTTTTCCCTGGTACGAGACGGCCGCTGCACCCTTGGCAATTCCCTCCTCCTCAAAGACCTTGACTACGCCGTTCGCCCATTCCACATCCTCCGGGGATGGCGTATAGATCCGGTGAGAGGGCTCGATCTGGCTCGGGTGAATGAGCATCCTTCCCTCATAGCCCAGCTGTCGGCCGAAGGCGGTGCTCTTCTCAAATGCCTCGGTGTCCTTGTACGCCACGAAGGGGCAGTCGATGGCAACGCAGCCCGCGGCCCTGGCGGCGACAGGCGTGTGAGCTCGGGCATAGTATTGCTCCTCTCCTTCTGAGGTGAGCTTTACCCTCATGTCTTTAGTATAGTCCACCGCGCCAAAAATGAGGGAGTTCACCCGCTTGCTGGCTATCGCCGAGGGATAGGCGTTAATTACCCCCCTGGCCGTCTCGATAAGGAGCTGAATGGCTATGCTTCCTACCTTCAAGCCTCTCCTTCGCTCCAATTCCTCCAGTTTCCAGTCGAGGCGGATGACGTGTTCCGGCCCACCGCATTTGGCCAGGCAGATGCCTGAAAGCCCTTCATGGACGACTGCTTCACAGTCGTCGTTGGTCATTTCCGTCTCCCAGTTGTTGATGCGAACGTAGACGATGGATCCGCCCTCTCCCGCGTACTTCAAGTTCTCCCTGATCATTTCACGGGCTTTCGGTTTTTCCGCGGGGGGAACGGAATCCTCCACGTCCAGGGTAATGATGTCGGCTGGGACGGAGGGGGCCTTAGAAACCAGCTTTTCGTTGTTTCCCGGAATATAAAAAACGGATCTCATTACAGTCATTGGACACCTCCTGTTCACGGTTTACGGTGAGTTTACCTGTTAAGATTTGATTAACTTTTTGATGGTAGGAGCAATCTCATCGGGTCGGTCAACGACGTGGACCCCCGCCTCTTTGAGTGAGCGGATCTTGTCCTTGGCCGATCCCCTTCCCCTCTCGACGATACTGCTTGCGTGGGAAAATCGCATGCCTTCGGGAGCCCATGCACCGGCGACGTAGACGACGAGGGGTTTGGTGAATCTCTTCTCCCTCACCGCTGATGCAGCCTCCTCCTCATAGGGGCCGCCAATTTCACCGAAGACGGCGACCGCTTTGGTATCCTCATCCTCCTGGAAAAGCGGCAGTATATCCCCCATTGACTGCCCAACGACCGGCTCCGTTCCGATATGCAATACCGTGCTAACCCCCAACCCTGCTTGCTTAATGGCCCACGGAACCGTGCCGGACTGCCCTCCGCTTCTGGAGATAACCCCCACGGGTCCAGGCACGAATACCCTTTGAGCGAATTCGGGGGTACCCCCGAGCCAACCGGCAACAGCAATCCCGGGGCTGATGATTCCGATGGCCCCAGGCCCCAATAGGCGGGTCCCCTTCAGTTTGGCATAGGCCATCATCTCGAGAATGTCATAGAGGGGGACCCTTTCCACGGGCATCACGATGAACGGAATTCCTGAATCCATGGCCTCCAGAACGGCGTATTTGAGGGCCGGCCCGGGAACGAAGGTGACGCTGGCGTCTACGGTTTCCTGCGCGCTGACGGCTTCCTGCACAGTGTTATAGACGGGTATTCCAGCCACCTCCTCTCCGCCACGCCCGGGGGTAACTCCGGCCACTACCTTGGTGCCATACCCCTTCATAAATGCGGCCCGTGCTGAACCTTCCCTGCCCGTAATGCCCTGAATCAATACCTTTGTATCCCTTCTCAGTAGAATAGCCATTTTCTCACCACCTTTAGGTTAATCCGTGTTTTTTCCGGTACTCATCCAATCCGGCGATCGGGACCTCGATCTTTATCGCTTTATTTCCCCTGAACCAGCACTCGTACTCGCATGCCAGACACTCCGTGCCGACGCGTTTCGTAAATTCCGCATCCCCTGATGGTGCAGGTTTGCCATCGTTGATAACCAAGATCCCTCGGTCGTAGGTTTTGCATGCCTCGGCGCACACATGCGTTTTGCAGTCGAGACATTTCTTATCATCGATGATTATCTTAATGGTCCTTTCCTCAAATTCTATCATCAGTCTATCCCTCCTTTACCCCTCTCTCCTTTCGATATTCCTCAATGAGGGCCTTCATCCTCTTGGCCAAGAATTCCGTTTCATACACGCGATCACTTCCATAGATCTCGACGCGTGTGGGCAGATCCTTTGTTCCTTCATGCAAAATCTCCAGGGACTCTTTCTCCTTATTTCCGCAGAGCAGGAGCACAACGGGAAACCCAGGTTTATCCATCAGTTCCTCCCTGAGGGCCTTTACCACCCCATGGGCGTGGTGCCACTGCTCTTGGTTTGCCACGATGAATCCACCGAGCATATAACCCTCGATGCCGGCCTGGGACAGGATTACTTTGGCCGCTCGGTAGACCTTTGCAGCGGTGGGATTTCCGCTGGTATCGGCATAGTTGGCGATTTTCAATCCCTGCCGGTTTAAGGCATCCACCCCCAAAATGGCGCCACCTCCTCCTATCCCATGGTAACCCACAACACCCAGCTCCTTAATCTCTGGGATCATTTGTGCTATATAACAGGTTCCCCGGAGATCTCCCTCCTCGATTTGCCAGGCTATCTTGTCCAGTTCCGTAGGAGGTGTAGATGATTCGCGCGCTACGTCGATTCCGAGCTCGGGATGGCGGAATACCGATGAGTCGTCGATAGCCATACGGCAATCCGCAGCGTATACTTTCCCATCCTTGGTCAAGACGAGGGGGTTAATCTCTGCCGTCCGACAATTATATCCCTTACATGTTTCATACAAGCCGAGTATGGTTTGGGCAATGGCTGGGAGGAGTTTGGTCGGGACCTTTAACCTGATAGCAAGATTGAGGGCGTCGTAGAAACGGAGACCTCGAATGACATCGACGTTCATCTGGGCGATCTTTTCTGCGGGCACCTCTTCGATGTCCACGCCTCCTTCAGTGCTGAAAATGACGACCGGAGCTCTTACCTCCCTTGAGGCATCGATGATCACACCCGCGTAGAACTCCCTGTCTATATCCAGTTTTTCCTCGACGAGTACCCTTTCCACCGTAAGGCCCTTAATTTCAGATCCCAGGAGTTGACGTGCAACCTTTTCCGCCTCTTCCGGATTTTGAGCGAACTGGATGCCGCCTGCTTTTCCTCGTCCTCCAGCCCAGATCTGTGACTTGATGGCAACGGGTTTACCCACCTTCTCGGCTATTTTCCCGGCCTCCTGGGGTGTTGTTGCAACCTCACCCTGGGGGATCGGCACTTTGGCCCTGCTAAGCAATTCTTTTCCCTGATATTCAAATAATCGAGCCATGGTTACCTCCTAAGAGCACCTTCTCCTTTTCGAAGTTTTCTCATTATTAATTACGTGTTTTTGCCGTTTGGATATATCGCCCTCTCCATTCTAGGCCGGTATATTGAAAGAACATCCCATTCGGATTTAATGGAGAACGTGTCTTTATAACAAACGGTTGAAGAATTGTCAATAAAAAAGGACCGGGAATATGTTAGTATAGAAAGGGATTTATATATATAACTATGTGTAAATTTCGGATAGACTTAACGCGTATCGCCTTCGCTGATCTATAACCTTTTGAAATTATTCGAAGATAAATTTTATTCATTTTTTGTTTGACAAGATGATAGAGAGAGTTTAGAAAAAGGTAAGACCACTACGCCAATTGTCATGTTTAAGTCTATCAAACGACAAAGGGTTTCCGATGAAATCGTAGATCAAGTGAAAACCCTTATCAGCCAGGGCAAATTACAGCCCGGCGAGCGTCTTCCTCCTGAACGTGAGCTCATCAAGGAATTCGGCGTGAGCCGTCCTTCGCTCAGGGAGGCACTCAACTCTCTGGTCGCTCAGGGCTTCTTAGAGGTAAGACAGGGCAACAGGACCTTCGTGAAATCGATTACCGCTGAGAAGCTGCAGGACCCTCTTTCCCTTCTCATCAAAACCGATACCCAAAAGATCTTCGACCTGATCGAGGTGAGAAAGGCGATGGAGTCATGGGGTTCCTTTCATGCTGCTCAAAGGGTTACGGAGGAGGACCTTATACGGTTGGAGGAAATTGTCGGTGAGATGAGGGCAGCCCTCGATGAAGGGAAATCCTGGGAAAAACAGGATGCCGATTTTCACTTGGCCATGGCCCAGGCGACCCACAACACGATCCAGACCCACCTGATGTTCACGATTTACGATCTCCTCAGGGAATCCGTTGCAAGGGTTTTCAGGGATCGGGGAAAGGCTAAGAAACTGTTCCAGCAGCACTATCGAATCTTCAGCGCTATCAAGAGCCGCTCGCCCAAAAAAGCCAGGGAAAGGATGCTCGAGCATTTGAATTACGTCGAGTCCGAGGTGAAGGCATTAAGGGATCAGGAGGGGTCTTCTTGAAGTAGCGGCTGTCCATCCTTTTTTGGGGAAGCCGGACTCCGACGGGCCTTCTTCAGCCCGAGGAGTTTTCAACTCGGTGCAAAAGGGACCTAGGTCCCTTTTTGTTCTCTCAAAAGGGGAATGGGTTGAGAAGCGGAATGTTGGGGAGGTACAATTTAGTGGATAGGGAGAACAATTCCAAGAACTATGCTCTTCCTTCCTTCATGCTTGCCTAATTCGGGAATGCAAAGCTTCGGGGACACAGAATCGAGGTCTGCGGCATTACCGAGTCCGCCGCTCAACTCTTTTGCGAAGGAGCATCGCATAGAAAACAGGCACCATAATTCTAACTGAGGACAAGGAGGCGGAGGAATGGATATTGAGGGATACGAATTTCCGGAAGGGCTTTATTTATTATGAGGAGAACCATTTCTGGGCACGGTTCGACGGGGATCTCGTGGTCATGGGGATGAACGATTACGCCCAGAAGATGGCGGGTGACATCGTCTACGTGGGCCTTCCTCCCGAACGAAAAAGACTCACCGAGGGGAAGAGCTTCACCAAACTTGAATCGGGAAAGTGGCTGGGACAGATCTTTGCCGNNTCATCAATGATGATCCCTACGGGAACGGGTGGATGTTTAAAATCAGGCCCGATACCATGGATGGACTGAGGAACCTCATGACCGATCCCGCTGAAATCCAGGAGTGGCTCAAAAAGGAGGTCGCTGAACACGGCAGGAAATGAGGGAAGATGAAACTATCAAACCTTTCTTTCAAACAGCTGATCGAAATAGATGCCTGTACCCGCTGTGGTGAGTGCCTAAAGTATTGTCCCGTATATGCTCAGAGGGGTGAAGAGGATATAGATCCGCGGGGAAAAATCCAGTCTTTCAAATCGTTCATACGGAGCCAATACGGGCTGTGGGCAAGAATATTCGGTCCCAAGAAGCTGGAAGATGAGAAGCTCAAGAAATTCTCGGAGATGGTCTATCGCTGTACCCTCTGTGGGGAGTGCAGCGTGAGTTGTCCCGTTTCCATAGACGCCAAAAACCTCTGGCTCGCCTTGCGGGAGACCTTAACCGAGATGGGCCATTACCCGGCGGCGGCGGATCGGATGAAGGCCAATCTCATTCAGGCCTATAATATCTCCGGTGTTCAAAACGAGGAGAGGACTGAGTGGTTGGAATTTCTGGATGAACTTCCTGACCATCAGTACCAGAAAGAGAAAGCCCACGTGGCCTATTTCGTGGGATGTGTTGCCTCCTTTTTCCCATTGGTCCAGAGGATTCCACAAGCGGTCATCGGAATCCTGGATAGAGCGGGCGTTGATTTTACCTTGTTGGGTGGGGAGGAGTGGTGCTGTGGGTTTCCCCTCATTGGGGCGGGGATGAAAAAGGAGGCCCAGCCCCTGTTCCGGCACAATCTCGAAAAGATGCAAGGGAAAGGGGTGGAGAAGGCGGTCTTTGCCTGCCCTTCTTGTTACCACACCTGGATGGAGGAATATGAAACGGATATCGAGATCTTCCACTCCACCCAGTTCATTAAGAAACTGATTAAGGGGGGAAAGATAAGCTTCAGGGAGAAGAATATGAAGGTTACCTACCATGATCCTTGCGACTTGGGCAGGGCCAGCGAGGTGTATGAACCCCCCAGGGAGATCCTCCAGGCCATCCCCGGAGTTGAACTGGTGGAGATGGCAGCAAACAGGGATCAGTGTAAGTGTTGTGGGGGCGGAGGTAACCTGGAGATGGTGGATCCAGAGCTTTCAGCAGCCCTGGCCCAGGAGAAGATCAAGGAGATCCAGGCGACTGGAGCCGAAACTGTGATTACCGCCTGCCAGCAGTGCGTCCGTACCATCATGACCACAGCGCGAAGAAATAAGATTCCCATCAGGGCAATGGATGTAACGGAGTTCGTTTTGAGTGCTATGAACTGAGTTCACCTCCGCACCGTCAAAGAAACGGATACAATCCCGTAATACTCACGCGTTATGGACAAGCACCTTATCTTCTATCTGATGTTCTTTCCCACGGTGATCCTCTTCTTATGGGGGATGGGCTTCCGCATGAGCATCTGGCTCGAGGGAAACATTGAGGGAGCGGAAAATGCAACCAAATGGGAGAAGTTCACAATCCTCCTACGGGGAGGCTGGATGCGATTCTGGGCAAGGCCGGGGTGGTACATCAAGGTTCTCATCGGCGATGTTATCTTCCATCGAAGGCTTTTAGGACAGTCTTTATTTCGTTGGCTTGCCCATACGCTGCTGGTATTCGGCTTCGTTGCCACCTTTATCGTGGACATGCTCAAGGGGTTTACCACCGGCTATTTAGTAAAATGGAGCAAATCCTTTCCCATTTTTTCCTTTGCGCATGAGTTCGAAACGGGCTTGCTGCGCCCCTTCCTCGATTTCTCTCTGGAGTTCTTCAGCTTCCTCATCTTGGTGGGATGTGTGATGGCCATCATTCGCCGATTCTTCATTCGCCCCGATCAGCTTCGAACGGAGGAGGAAGACATCACCAGCCTCCTCTTTATCCTTTTCCTGGAAATTTCTGGATTTTTTATTGAGGGCTACCGAATCGCTAATCCCGAAGTGGTGGAGGCCCGTGTCTATATGGCTAACTTCACCCCTGCCAGTGCTAACAACTGGATCTCATTCGGGGGTTACGTTGTATCCCAACTTCTCAAAGATATAAAGCTGAACGCAGATTTCCTCTGGTATTTCCATGTCATCCCCAGTCTTGCCTTTTTCATTTATATTCCCCACAGTAAACTCCTTCACATCTTTACCTCTTCGCTCGTCGTCTTCGCTGACCGTCAGAAGGAATTGACGAAATAATATTCCCATATTCCCACGAACGTGTGCCCAGGCTTCTATTGTGGGGAAGATTTCTTGACTTTTTGGGATCATTTCACTATCCCGTCCTTTTTCGTTGACCCCAATGGTTACTCCGCTCCTCGGGTGGACCGTGGTCGCGGACAACCGTATTTTCTGAAAAACCATCAAAAATTACCCTCCTCCTGTTACTTCAGGAGTTGAGGTATGGGATGAACAGGTGGTTGTCTCTCAAGGCGGAGATTGATAATTGTTGGATCCATGGAAAGGAAAAGCTGGTAAGCGCTCAGCGAGGAGGAGGTCATTCGGGTCCTGACATCGCACCGTCTCGGCATTGAGCACAGTGAGGCGAGGAGAAGGCTGGAGGAATACACCAGCGAAGACGTGGAGGGGGACCTGGTCTTTTTGGGGTTGACGGGGATGATGAACCACCCAGGAAGAGGTGAAAGATGCCATCGCATCTTGTATTGTCGCAGGCATTCGGCCCGTAATGGTCATGGACGATCACAAAATGACGGCCATGGCGGTGAGAAGGGAATTAGGACAGGTGCAAAGCGAATCGATCCAGGTGGGGAAGGCCTGGCCCTCAGCGGGGTCGAAATGGGCCGGCTTAACGACGAGGTATTCGAGGGGCTTGTTGAGGACATCGTGGTCGACGCAGGGGTTTCCCCTGAGATAAATTGAGAATCGTGCGTTTCGTCCCACTGACCTCATAGAATATCCTAACATCCTCCCCTTGGACAAAAGGCATGTATACCTGCCCTTTCCGCTTCTGAGCGAGACCTAGAGGAACAAAATGGTTGGAGACCTATGACAAGCAGTATATATTACCTGCCATTTGCACGGCTAGAATATTGCAGCAGCTAGCCATTATCATCGCCTTCAGGGAGCGAGGGGGATGATCCACACAAGTAACGCGAGGATAAAACAGATAACGTGGGAATAAACAACATAGGGAGCGCTATAGCTCAAAAATTCCTTCAATGATATCCTTCTTTTGTCCTCTCGCTGGCTCAAATTGAGGGCTACTAAGAGTGCTGGTGCCCCTGCGATTGTGAGATTACTTCCCAGGGTTCCCGCCCATAACATGACCCAATAGAGAGGCCAGGGATTTATCCCGTAGTATGATTCTAAGTCTCTAAATACATAGAGGAAAGTAAGGATATAGGCATCGTGTTCCACGACCCCCACGATCGGGGTAGTCACCCAATAGACCAAAGATGCGCCCAAAATGTAATTCTTTCTTATGATGGGGACAATGGCATCTGCCATCAGCTTAATAATCCCTGAGTGTTCCAACCCCCCTACTAGGGCAAAAAGGAGGATATAGAAAAATATGGCTCGCCAATCGAACTCCGAAAGAACTTTCTCAAGACTGGCAACTTCCATCCGGAGGGGTTTTCGTAAAACCTCAAGGAGCAGGATTAAAACGGCAGCGCCAGCTAGGGTAATAAAGCCAAGCTTGACCCCGATCAATTCTCGAAGGGACATGGCCAAGATGGTGACCAAAAACATACCTACTACAATCCAGGCGAACCTCTTGTCTTTGACATAGTCCTCACGAAGGAGGGCCTGAATCTCCTCCTTATCTATTTCATCACCGCCATAGGTCTTCTTGAAACGACGGTAAAATAGCCATACAACGGTGAAGAATACGATGCTGAGAATGACAAAAGAGGATGGGCGACCTGAATGCCATATGAAGCCTAAGAATTCTATTCCAGAGACACCGTGAAGCATCTGGGGTGGTAAGTCTCCGAGAAGGAGCGCTGTGCCATAGAAATTTGAGCATAACCCGATAAATAATATGAAGGGAAAGCTATGTAGTTTGACCCTCCGGGTGACATGGAAGATAACCGGAGCCATCATCAGAATCACAACCACATTGTCTATGAACATGGAGAGGATGCCGGCAAGGGATCCCATAAAGGTACAAAAGATTGCAATCTTTCCTCTGGAGTATCGAAGGGCTCTTCCAGCCAACCATTCTGGGATTCCTGTTTTTCCAAAGTATAGGGCAATAGTCCAAATCCCCAGAAGAATGCAGATCACATTCCATTCTACCGCCTGGAAAGCTCCTACCTCACTCATCGAACCCGCAGCGACCATGCCCAGGACGCCCAGGAAGGTTGCGACCACAACGTCAATTACACCACTAATCACTAACCCTATAGTGCTCAAGAAGATTACCAAAGTAACTCCTTGGCTCATCTCCATTATCCAGTCTCCTTCTCAGAACACAAATTATATGCTGGGTTTGGCCCCCCAGAAGAACAGGGACTATATACTACAGGCCTCCAAATAAAACAAGCATTTTTCTCGGTTGGCTTCTTTTAGGCCATCATTTTTCATTTCACTTCTGAAAACCTCCTGTCTGTTAATCAGTCGTCACAATAATTCTGCTTCCCATTCGTCTCCTTGTTCTCTCGAGCAACGATACTGACACAGGGATCGCCAATCACGCTAACGGGGTCTTTGGCCAGGAAAAATCCCGGGCATCGGGCCCTTCGAGATATCCAGATGCCTGAGTTAGGCGGCTAAGCGCGGATCTACTCATCGAAGAAGAATGGTGGAGATCTCCGGATTCGGTAGAAAATAGAATCATCCCCCCTGCCGAATCTGTCAATTCCACAAGAAGATGTGATAAAAGTGCTCCATACACAAGGATAAACCTTGGGCCCCTCCGTTTTCACGTCGGGGGGCGCAATGCTTCGCTTGCCGGAGATATTCTCCTCAAGAGAGAGTTTGGTAAAATGCCGGGAGCACAGGGAATACAGAGAACTTCTACCCATGGAAGAAGGGGAGAACATCGCACGCCTAAAGGAGGGATTTCCTCCATTATGAAACTCGATGGTTTGAGAAGAACCCCTTGATGGTCTTGTTGTGCAACCCTTCTCGACCGACGTCACCGCGCGGTAACGAGCAAGATTCCAGCGGACACCAATGGGGACTTGACCGCTAAAAGCAATATGTGCGTGCCTCCCTGGAAACCTGGTTTGTAAATCCTTGAACCGCGCTTGATTTGGGTTCCCAAATAAGTCTCCAGGTTTGCTCAAGGGAAAGAATAGTGTTTTTGGCCTTTTCCCTTGCCCTTTCCAAATACAAGAGGGCTATCATGAGGCTGGAATCTGAAATATGGAAGAAACGTGCCCGAAGTTAGTTCGATCACTGCTCGTAAAATGGAATCCTTGAGGATAGCATGTCGCCAATGTAAATGGTCGGAGCGAAAGAGGACGCCGAACGGGCAATATGCCGAGACGAGGGAGAGGAGCGGATCGTTGGGTTCAAAGATACCCCAGAGGCGACCCTATCCGCCAACATATTGCGGGACAGATGCTCGGATTCAAACAAATACCTGGTATGGGTGGTGCTGTCTTCTCTTTTCCCAATGCTCTGAGTTCTGTACGTTCCCTAACTCGCTTTTTTTTCACACCGCTCCCCTGAACTTCACTGACTAGGTTGTCGGCCTCTCCGTCAGCTGCTCGGCTTTGATTTTTGTTGAGCTGTAGAAGTTCCTTTGGGAAAGATAGCATGGAGGAACAGACGGTTGGCGGTCTTCTCAGCACGACATGATTTGAGGTAAGGGATACCGGGGTTATGCGATAGTCTCTTTAACCTTCAAACTACCCCCTATTTCATTTGACATTTAGGAGAAAAATGCTAAGATTTTAGTGTTCGGGAAGTTGAGCATTTGAAATAGATCATCCGACGGAGGCAAAAGTCTACCCGGTCTCTTCCCCTCAATATGTCGAAGATACGGTCTTTTTTGGCTATAGAACTTCCCTCCGCAATCGCCAAGGGTATAGAACGAGTTCAACACGATCTCAAACAATCCCATGCCGATGTAAGATGGGTTGAGCCCAGCCGGATCCACCTGACCCTGAAGTTTTTCGGCACTATCGATGAAGAGGCATGTGATGAGATCATGGATACCGTGGGTAAGGCGATATCGGAGGTGAAACCTTTTACCCTCGACATCAAGGGATTGGGCGCTTTTCCTAGGTGGAAAAATCCCAGGGTCGTATGGTTGGGGGTTGAGGATGGTGGCGGGGTGGTGAAGCCACTCCAGAGGGTGATTGAAGAATGTCTCGAGGGAATTGGGTACCCAAGAGAGGCAAGGGATTTCAGACCTCACTTGACACTGGGACGGGTGAGGTCGGGAAAGGGGAAATCAGAGCTCCTCAGGAGAATTGAGGCCCTTCTGCATATCAATTTGGGGGAGTTTCGGGTGGAAAGGCTTGTATTATTCAAAAGCGATTTGAGGCCCAGCGGTCCAATATATACGGAACTGAGGGCTCTCATATTAGGGGGAGGATAAGCCATGGCAAGGGAGGGAGATAAGGAGAGGGCTGTCGACCTGGCAGTGACCCAAATCGAGAGGCAGTATGGAAAGGGGGCCATCATGAGGTTAGGTGGCGATGCCCTCTTACCCGATGTGCCGGTTATACCAACTGGATCGCTCGCCTTGGATATAGCGCTGGGGCTGGGAGGGCTCCCGCGCGGAAGGGTTGTGGAAATCTTTGGCCCTGAGGCATCGGGCAAGACTACCTTGGCACTCCATGCCGTTGCAGAGGCTCAGAGGATAGGGGGAGTTGCTTCCTTCATCGATGCAGAACACGCCCTGGATGTCCACTATGCCCGTGCACTGGGGGTGAAGACGGACGACTTGCTCATCTCACAACCGGATACAGGGGAGCAGGCCTTGGAGATCACCGAGATACTTGTTCGGAGCGGTGCCGTGGATATGATAGTTATTGACTCCGTTGCCGCCTTGGTTCCCCGGGCCGAGATTGAGGGGGAGATGGGGGATGCCCATATGGGTCTTCAGGCTAGGCTTATGTCCCAGGCGCTCCGAAAACTAGCGGCTACAATAAGCAAGTCAAAGACCATAGTCATCTTCATCAATCAGATCAGGATGAAAATCGGTGTGCTCTTCGGTAACCCGGAGACGACGACGGGGGGAAACGCATTAAAATTTTACTCATCCGTGAGGTTGGACATTCGAAGGATAGCGTCCATCAAGCAGGCGCAGGAAGTCATCGGTAGCAGAACCCGGGTGAGGGTGGTGAAGAATAAGGTTGCTCCTCCTTTCAAAGAAGCGGAGTTCGATATCATCTATGGGAAGGGCATATCGAGGGAGGGTGATGTCTTAGATCTGGCAGTAGACCACGACGCTATCGAGAAGAGCGGGACGTGGTATACTTATAAAGATCAGCGGATCGGCCAAGGCAGGGAGAATGCGAAGGCCTTCTTGGAAGCAAATCCAGAGGTTCTCAACCAGATCGAGGAGGAAATACTGGGGCGGTTTAACCTAAAGGGGCGGGCAAGAGAGGAGGAGATCAAAAGTGGAGCTGAATGAAATCCTATTGGAAGCCCTGACGCAGGGAGCATCGGATGTCCATATAAAGATCGGGCAGCCCGCAATCGTCAGGGTTGATGGGTCCCTTAAACCCCTCAGGGAGGCCAAGCCTTATAATTATAACGAGGTAAACCAGATGGCCCTGGGGATTATGAACGAGTGGCAGAAGGAGCGGTTTCTGAGGGAAAAGGAAGTTGACATGGGATATGAAATCCACGGTCTGGGGCGCTTCCGAGTTAATATCTTTCAACAGAGGGGTAAGATCCGCATTGCCCTGAGGATTGTACCCTATCAGATCAAGAACATTCGGGAACTCAACTTACCGGAGGTGCTGGAAAAGGTTGCCATGGAGAATAGGGGCCTTATCTTGGTCACGGGAACCACCGGAAGTGGTAAGTCAACGACCCTGGCATCGATGATCGACATCATCAACTCTCGGAAGACGTGTCACATCATTACCGTGGAGGACCCTATTGAGTTCGTCCATGACGATAAAAGGGCTATCGTTGATCAGAGGGAGGTGGGTTCAGATACGGGAACCTTTGCCAATGCATTGAGGAGTGCCTTGAGACAAGACCCTGATGTCATCTTGGTAGGAGAGATGAGGGATTTCGAGACCATCGAAACTGCGTTGACGGCAGCGGAAACGGGACATCTCGTGATGAGCACCCTTCATACCATTGATGCCAAGGAGACCGTTACCCGTATCATATCGACCTTTCCGCCCTATCACCAGAGGCAAGTCCGAATGCAACTGGCAGGGGTTCTTAAGGGGGTTATTTCCCAGAGATTGGTCCCGAAAGCGGACGGGGTAGGGAGGGTTCCGGCGGTGGAGATCTTAGTGTCTACAGCGAGGGTGAGGGAGTGTATTATTGAAAAGGAGAAAACTGCTGAGATCCAAGATGCCATAGCCAAGGGGTATACAACCTACGGGATGCAGACCTTCGATCAGTCATTAATGTCCCTGTTAAGGGGAAAGCTCATTAGCTATGATGAGGCCTTAAGACAGAGCACTAACCCCGATGATTTCGCCCTGAGGGTCAAGGGGATTCTTGCTACAGGTGATACCCCTTGGGACGATTTTGAGAAGGTTCATAAGCCAGAAGAGGAAAAAGAGAACGGAAAAACCGAAAGGCCTCCGCTCGAACGTTTTTAGGATTTTAGGACGGGAACGTTACGGAGATGGATAGCAACGAAATTAGAGCCGCTTTTCTGGACTATTTTGAGAGTCGCGGTCACCGGATTGTCCCGAGCTCGCCCTTGGTACCTAAAGAGGATCCCAGTCTCCTCTTTACCAATGCGGGAATGGTTCAATTTAAGAGGGTTTTCCTGAGGGAGGAAAAGCGGGATTACTCCAAGGCGGCATCATCGCAGAAGTGTGTAAGGGCGGGGGGAAAGCACAACGACCTGGAAAATGTTGGAAAGACGGCCCGCCATCACACTTTTTTCGAGATGTTGGGGAATTTCTCCTTCGGGGATTATTTCAAGGAGGGCGCCATTGAATTCGGGTGGGATCTGCTTACGCATCATATGGGCCTCTCCAGGGAGAAGCTCTGGGTTTCGATCTACGAGGAGGATGAAGAGGCTTTTGACCTCTGGCATCGAAAGGTGGGGCTGCCGTCGGAGCGGATTGTTCGGCTGGGCGAGAAGGACAACTTTTGGGCCATGGGGGAGACGGGGCCCTGCGGTCCCTGCTCGGAGATTATTATCGACCAAGGGGAGGAGATTGGCTGTGGTAGCCCCGATTGCGGTGTTGCCTGTGAGTGCGACCGGTTCTTGGAGCTTTGGAACTTGGTCTTTATGCAATTCAATCGGGAGGAGGATGGGAAAATGGTCCCATTACCCAAGCCCTGCATCGATACGGGGATGGGGTTGGAGCGGATTGCCGCCGTCCTCCAAGGGGTTACAAGTAATTACGACACGGATCTCTTTCGTGATATCATAGCCTTGGTGGAAGGGATCAGTTCGAGAAAATATGGAAACGATAGGGTAGCTGATATTTCCATTCGTGTGATCGCCGATCATGCCAGGGCGGCTGCCTTTCTCATTGGGGATGGCGTTTTGCCAGATAAGGCGGGAAGGGGCTACGTATTGAGGAGGATTATGCGTAGGGCTATTCGCCACGGCAGGACGTTGGGAATGAAGACCCCTTTTCTCGGGGAAGTATTCGGGGTTGTGGCAGAGCTCATGCAGAAGGCATATCCGGAATTGGTGGAACATCGGACCTATATCAGGAGGGTGATTGAATTAGAGGAAACGGGTTTCTCCGAGACTTTGGATCGAGGTTTGAGCCTTCTGAGGGAGGAAACGGCCAGATTGGCCCAGATGGGAAAGAAGGTTCTTCCGGGGAATGTCGTTTTCACTCTCTACGATACGTATGGATTTCCCGTAGACTTGACGGAGGATATCGTTCAGGAGGCGGGATTTGGCATCGATTTAGACGGATTTGAAGGAGCCATGGAGGAACAGAGGCGCAAGGCAAGGGCGTCCTGGAAAGGCACGGGGGAAGAGGGTCTTAAAGAGATCTACGGAAGGATTTCCACGGAGGGAATCGAGACCGAATTTGTGGGATACCATGAGCTCCAATGCACGTCGACGGTAGTCAAAATCATCCAAGGGGATCATTTCGTGGACAAAGCTGCAAGGGGAGATCTTGTGGAAATTATCGTGGAGGAAACTCCCTTTTACGGGGAGACAGGAGGTCAGATTGGGGATCAGGGAAGGATTGTGAGGGAAGGCCTCTTGATAGAGGTTACTGATGCCCGCAGGCCCTTGCCCGGCTTGATCGTCCACAAGGGTTTGGTGAAAGAGGGTACCCTCAGGGTAGGGGACGAGGTCCTCCTTTCCGTTGATGAAGGGGCGAGGGTGAGGGTTGCCCTAAACCACACTGCGACCCATCTCCTTCACTCCGCATTGAGGGAGATCTTGGGGGATCATGTGAAGCAGGCAGGATCCCTGGTTGAGCCCAATAGACTTCGGTTCGATTTTACCCATTTTTCCCCCCTCGCCCAGGACGAGCTCGTTCGGGTTGAAGACTTGGTGAACCAGAGAATCCGGCAGAATATAGGGGTTGATATTGAGGAAATGGAAACCGAAGAAGCTGTTAGGGGGGGCGCCATAGCGCTGTTCGGCGAGAAGTACAGTGATAAAGCCCGCGTAGTGAGTATTTCCGACTTCAGCAAGGAGCTCTGTGGGGGCACCCACACTTCACGAACAGGGGATGTTGGTCTCTTTAAGATTGTGACGGAAACGGGCATCGCAGCGGGGGTGAGGAGGATCGAGGCCCTCACCGGGGAGGATGCGATCCACTATATTCGCCAGGAAGAGGAGGAACTGAAACAGGTTGCCTCCATGGTAAAAGCCCCCTCAGAAGAGGTGGCTACGAAGGTACAAAAACTGTTGGACCAACAGAAGAAGCTGGAAAGGGAGCTCGAGTCGTTGAGGGGGAAGCTGGCCAGCGGCAGGTCCCTCGACCTCATGGATCAGGTGAGGGTTATCAAAGGGGTTAAGGTCCTTGTAGCTCAAGTGGAGGCAGGCGAACCGAAATCCTTGAGGAATATCGGGGATACCCTGAGGGACCGAATCGGTTCGGGCATTGTCCTACTGGGGTCAAGGCAAGGAGGGAAGGTTTTTTTGCTCATCATGGTGACTGATGATCTCCTGTCCCGGTTCAATGCCGATACGATGATTAAACGGGTGGCCGCGGAAGTGGGGGGAAGCGGGGGAGGCCAGCCGAACATGGCCCAAGCGGGTGGAACGGATGTGTCCAAACTTGACCACGCCTTACATTCCATCTATAAGATCGTCGAGGAGATAGGAGAGGGCTAAGTGTCCCTCCCTTCGATGCCGGCTTGAGTTATCTTCCGGAAATTTCCCTAACATGCCTGGGAAAAAGGGGCCTTTTGAAGAAGTGATTTCCGAGGCAATACAGGGGTTTCTGAAAAAGTCACTCTTGGCCGCTCAAAATATCTTTTCGGCCATTCCAAAGTTCGCTTCACTGCAAATCCTGAACTCGCCCTTCGGGCTCAAACATTGAATTTAGGGTCGTTTCGCTTCACTAAGAATGGTTACCGAAATAATCTTAATGCTCGCTCAGTGCTCCTTTTTCATGGATCTCATATCACATACCTTCCCTTGTCAATACCCATCTGGTTACCGTAAAATAAAGAGGACAAAAAGGCTTTCCGCTCATTTTTCCTTGACATCTCCCGTTTAACGGGTAAAATAGTATTTCAATTGAAATTGTTGAAGTGCCACATACAATTTCGGGCATGTGGGGGCAATGAGCGCATCAAAGGGGGGAGCAATTGAACCAGGTTAGAACTCGCTTTCCACCGAGCCCGACGGGTTTCTTACATATTGGGGGCGCAAGGACGGCCCTCTTCAACTGGCTTTTTACGAGACAGCACAGGGGAAAGTTCATCTTACGGATTGAGGATACCGATGTAACTCGGTCAACTGAACAAGCGGTCAAGGCCATCATAGATAGCATGGAGTGGCTGGGTTTGGATTGGGATGAAGGTCCCTTCTTTCAATCGGAGCGGCTAGCGATTTACCGGGAACATGTGGAGAAACTCCTGGCCCAGGGAAAGGCCTACCGGTGTTATTGCACCCCCGAGGAGCTGGAGGAGAAGCGGAAGAGGGCGCTTCGGGAAAAGAAAAAGCCGAAATACGATGGGAAATGTCGGAATCTCCCCTCCCCCTACCCCAATGGTCCCTACACTGTGCGGTTCAAGGGCCCTCAAGAAGGGCGGACGGTGGTGGAGGATCTGGTTAAAGGACGAATCGTCTTCGAAAATGCGGAGTTGGATGATTTGATCCTTCAGAGGAGCGATGGTATGCCCACGTATAACTTCGCCGTGGTGGTAGATGATGGGACCATGGGCATTACCCATGTCATACGGGGAGACGATCACGTCAATAATACGCCGAGGCAGATTCTCCTGTTCCAAGCCCTCGGTTACCCCCTCCCCCGTTTTGCCCATGTCCCGATGATTCTCGGCTCCGATCGCGCCCGATTGAGCAAGCGCCACGGGGCTGAGTCGGTTATGGCTTACAAAGAGATGGGGTATTTGCCGGAGGGGCTTTTGAATTATCTGGTTCGTCTCGGTTGGTCTTATGGTGATCAGGAGATCTTTTCCATTGAGGAACTGATAGAGAAATTCTCCCTGGAGAATGTTGGGAAGTCAGCGGGGATCTTCAACCCTGAAAAGCTTCGGTCTGTTAATGGGGATCACATCAAAGCAAAGGAAACGAGCACGCTAGCTCCATTTTTGCTTCCCTTCATAAGGGCGAAAGGGTATGACATTGACTCAGGAGAGAAGTTGACCAAGATCATCGGCAACCTCCAGGGGAGGTCGAAGACCCTCGTGGAGATGGCCGATCAGGCTGAATTCTTTTTCAAGCAGGAGATCGAATACGATGCGGAGGTAGCCAAGAAGTTCTTGAGGCCGGAGGTGATCGATATCTTCGACGAGTTGATAGAGGGCTTTAGGGAGAGGGAAATCATGTCCGAGGCTGAGATTGAATCCTTGTTCAGGGGGATTGCTGAAAGGAGGGAGATGAAACTGGTGAAGGTAGCCCAACCCGTCCGGGTAGCCCTGACAGGTTCGACCTCCAGCCCAGGACTGTTTGAGGTGATAGGCATATTGGAGAAGTCCCAAACGATCAATCGGCTCGAAAAAGCCCGCGCCTTCATACGGGCTTCCGTTGCTCGCCCCGGAGGTGAAAATGAGGGTTAAGAAGCTGGAAGTTTTGGGTTTCAAGTCCTTCCCGGAAAGGGTGAGTCTCTCCTTTCCGGGGGGAATTACGGGCATTGTCGGTCCAAACGGCTGTGGGAAAAGCAATCTCGTTGATGCCGTATTGTGGGTGGTGGGAGAGCGGAGCGCAAAACACCTTCGAGCAAGGCTCATGGAAGATGTGATCTTTCATGGGGCCGATGGGAATAAGTCCATGGGGATGGCAGAGGT
>JABAOH010063909.1_pt1 | contig 31575 bp, 28 predicted proteins | sample 7062181 | NCBI WGS metagenome assembly JABAOH01 (sample SAMN14538630, study PRJNA623070) | marine sediment metagenome | biome: marine biome [ENVO:00000428]; feature: marine pelagic biome [ENVO:01000023]; material: deep marine sediment [ENVO:00002113]; isolation source: pool of 5 deep marine...
CAGATCTCGGCGAGTATGAGAAATGGAAAAAAGATGACGGCGCCGGCCGATATGGTAACGGCGACGAGCGGCCACCAGACGATGAAGTGTATGGCGCGTGCGAGAAAATCGATCCGCGCCGTGTCGCCGTGCTTCATGCGCCGTAGGCGGACCCGCACGGCGAGCTTGAGCGTCTGGCCGAACAGATAAAGGCCCGCCAGCAACGGCTGGCCGGCGGCCCACAGGGCCCAGGTTACGACCAGCCAGCTTGCCCGCCAGAACCACATGTTGAGTTTCTGATGCGTCGTTCTCAGCGGTTCCGGCGTGATCGCCGGAGTCCGCGGCGACGGGACATCCGATTGCGCGCCGCGCCGCCGCAGCTGTTCCCTGGAGTGTTTGTCGGTCAACGGGACGGACGCAATGCCAAGAGCGATCATGCACTGGAAGAATACGAGCAAGACCGCAACGATCCAGATATAGGTCAGGATCACGCTTTCCGCCCACGGCGGCGGTGCTCCCAGACCGAGCCATACCGTGCCGGCGATTGCGACGACGCCGAATGCCCCCGGGCCGCTGGCGATCGGGGTGTGGTCCTGCTCGAGCGGATCCTTCTTCTTTGCGGGCATGAATTCGCTGTCGGGCACGAGACTCATCGCCAGACGGAGGAACAGGAATACCTCCATCGTCGCGGCGAGGGCCGTTTCGCCGGCCGCGAACAGCGCGGCCGTCGCCACCAACAGCAACAGCACGCCGGCCCAGGCGCAGAGGCGAGGCGGCCGGGGCAGGAAATAGAATGGGTTGATATTCGCCGCTTCCCGCGATACCGCCTCGCTCACGCCCCATGCCAGCCGGACGATGCCGACGACCGCCGTCGGCACCAGCCACAGCCACACGGCGACGACGAGAGCCGTCGCCGTGCCGGACGAAGGCTCGGCACGGGCCAGCAGCAGCGCGGCCAGCGCCACGGTCCCTGTCGAGGCGACACGGCCGAGGCAGCGCCTTGACTGCCGATTCCCGTTCCTGCGATCCGGATCCACCCCGGTTTCCGCCATTTATCTCCCCACGGTAGCGGCGTTGTCCGCCTTTATCCTTATGTGGGGTATGCCAACGGGCCGCCCCAGCGAAATCGTCGCGGATTTTCGCCAATGCGCGCGCGGCGGCGGGGGAAATAGTCCTCAAATCAAGACCTTCCATGGTTAATGCCGCTACACCGGGATTCGCCGATTATCCGGCGATAAACGGCTGGCGCATCGCCGGGGCGGGCGCTAGCATGGGCGCAAACGGGCCCGGAACGGGCCGCGCAAAGCACAGGGAGGACACAGCGCCATGCCGTTCGCGGACACCAAGCGCCTGACCGCCAAGGGCGCCCGCCAGATGATGGACGCGGCGATCGCCAGGGCCGAGGCGTTCGGCATCGGCGCCACCGTCGCCATCGTCGATGCCGGCGGCCACCTGCAGCTCCTGGAGCGCATGGACGGCAGCCGCTTCCACACCGTGCATTCGGCGACCACCAAGGCGGTCACCGCGGCGTCCAACCGGCGGCCGACCACCACCAAGGGCGCCCAGGGGCAGGAGCTGGACACGCTGCACGCGGTCGGCCTCGCGCTTGCCGCCGGGCCGGCGCGCTGGACCGCGATGGAGGGCGGCTTTCCGATCATGGTGGACGGCGAGTGCGTCGGCGGCATCGGCGTGTCCGGCGGCGACTGGAGGCAGGACGAGGAGATCGCCAAGGCGGCGGTCGAAGCCGTCGGCGCGGCGCTGCCCGGCTGACCGGGCGCCCACTGCGACAAGACAATAGAAACGACAAGACCAACAAGACGATCGGGAGGATCCAGATGAAGACAGTCAAGACCCTGCTGGCGGCGCTCGCCGCTGCGGCGCTCATCCAGGCGCTGCCCGCCCGGGCCGAGTTCCCGGAAAAGCCGATCGAGTTCATCATTCCCTTCGGGGCCGGCGGCGGCGCCGACATCGAGGGACGGCTACTGGCCGAGGAGATGGGCAAGATCCTCGGCACGACCGTCGTTCCCATCAACAAGCCGGGGGCCGGCGGCGCCATCACCTACACCTATGTGAAGAATGCGGACCCCGACGGCTACACGGTGGCCTGGAGCTCGACCTCGATCCTGACCAGCACCAATATCGGCAACGTCGACTACGAGTATTCGGCGCTCGAGCATATCGGCCGCGTCGAGTACCAGCCGATGCCGTTCGCGGTGCGGGCCGACGCCAAGTGGCAGTCGCTCAAGGAGTTCGCGGCCGACTGCCGGGCCAATCCGGGCAAGTACAAGGTCGCCAACTCCAGCTCCGGCAGCGCCACGCACCTCGCCGCCATCGCCATCGCCAACGCGATCGGCTGCGAGGTGATCCACCTGCCGGTCGGCATCAAGCGGCGCAACGCCTCGGTGCTGAGCGGCGAGGCCGACGCCATGGTGGCGCCGCTGACCGGCGCGCTGAACCTGGCCAAGGCCGGCAAGATCCGCCTGCTGGCGATCCCCAGCGCCGAGCGCAACGCCGTCATCCAGGACGTGCCGACCGCGGCCGAGCAGGGCTTCAACGCCCATCTCGACCTGTTCCGGTCATTGTCGGTGCCCAAGGGCACCCCGGAGGCGGTCAAGGGCAGGCTCGCCGATGCCATGATCGCGGCGGCCAAGTCGGACGCCTTCATGGCGCTGGCGGCGAAGAACGGCTTCACCGTCGCGCCGATGGGCCATGCCGAGTTCGAGAAGGTGCTTGCCTCGGAGAACGAGGTGGTCAAGGGCATCATGCAGCAGGCCGGCCTTTACAAGTCGAAGAAGGCGAACTAGGCGCCTGTGTCGTGGCCAGGCCGGACGGCTTCGAAAAACGGCATCGTCCGGCCTTGCCTGCGTGAACAGCATGCGAAAACGGGCGACGCCGCGTCGAGACGGCCCTTCACGCCTTCTCAGGGTGACGGAACTCAGGACTTCCCTAATGTTGGAGACGTTCGCGCGAAACCCCAGATCGTCATTGCGAGGAGGCCGAAGGCCGACGCGGCAATCCAGGATGCCGCAGAAACAAGTCCTTTTCTGGATCGCTGCGGCTGCTTCGCAGCCTCGCGATGACGAAATCCTCTTCCGCGCAAAAGTCTCCAAGGTGACGCGATTCACGTTCTTCCCCGTGCTGGAAACCTTTGCATGGAGCGAACGGCCAGTCGCCATCCCCCTCCCCAACCCCTCCCTTCGTGGACGGACCCAGCATTCCGCCATGCGCTGCCGCGAGGGAGAGGGGCTCTATCGCCGCATGCGGGAAGAACGAGCCCCTCTCCCGGGCGCCGAGGGCCGCGGGGATGCACGGCCTTGCCATGGGGGGAGGGGTTGGGGAGGGGGTAACCCGCCCGGCGACGGCGGAAAGGTGATCCGTGCAAACGTCTACATGCTGAGGAGACTGCGACGGCTGCCGTCTCGAAGTATGGGGAAATATTGCTCACTTTGCTCCGAACCCCGTTACGGCTATGAGCGGGCGATCGGGCGGACGACCCCGTGAGGTGACGGCATGGCCTTGAGGAACATCGTGGCGGGGGCCGCTCTGCTCGCGCTCGGCATCGTCTACTTCTACCTGGCGACGCAGCTGCCCGAGCGCAGCCTGCCGAATATTCCGGGGCCGGCCTTCTTTCCCTACCTGATCGCGGTCGTCCTCATCGGCCTGTCCGGCGCCCTGCTGGTCCAAGGCCTGCGCACTTACCGAAGGGCACCCGTCGAGCTCGACCTCGCGGCACGGACGCCGGCGATCGCGGCGCTGGCGCTGTTCGCGGCCTATCTCGCGGTGCTCCCGCATCTCGGATTTCTTGCCGCCAGCATCCCGTTCGCCGCCGGTATGATCTGGCTCTACGGCGGCCGCAGGCGGATGCTGGTGGCGGCCGGCGCGATCGGCCTGCCGCTCGCCCTGTCGCTGCTGTTCCGCGAGGTGTTCCGGATCCCGCTGCCGCACGGCAGCTGGTCGGTGTTCGGCGGATGAACCCGGACATCCTGCACGGGCTGGCGCAGGCCAGCCTGCCGACCAGCCTCGTCTCGACGGCGGCGGGGGCGCTGCTCGGCCTTATCGTCGGCATGATCCCGGGGATGACGATCAGCTCGGGCATCATCATCGTGCTGCCGCTCACCTTCGTGCTCGACCCGACGATCTCGATCGCGCTGCTGCTCGGCCTCTATGTCGGCGGCATGATGGGCGGCAGCTTCTCGGCGATCCTCCTGAACATCCCGGGCACGCCGTCCGCTTCGGCGACGCTGGTCGACGGCCATCCGATGGCGCTGCGCGGCGAGGCCGGCAAGGCGCTTGGCGTGTCGATCACCGCGGGCTTCGCCGGCGGCCTGTTCAGCTTCCTCTGCCTCTACCTGATCGCGCCGAGCCTTGCCGACGTCGCGCTGCGGTTCCGGGCGCCCGATCTGTTCAGCCTCGTGTTCTTCGGGCTCACCGTGATCTGCGGCTTCGCCGCGCGCTCGGTCGTCAAGGGCCTCCTATCGGCGGCGATCGGGCTGCTGATCGTGACCGTCGGCCAGGACCCGATGATGGGCACGGCGCGCTTCACCTTCGGCGATGCCGACATGCTCGGCGGCATCCACTTCCTGACCGCGCTGATCGGCCTGTTCGCGATCCCGCAGCTGGTCGACAATCTGCGGCCGGCAAGACAGGGCAGCGGCTCCGGGCCGGCACAGTCCCGCTTCGGCAGCGTGCTGCCGCGCCCCGCTGACCTGAAGCGCATGTTGCGGCCGGTCTCGATCGGCTCGGTGACCGGCGCCTTCCTCGGCATCCTGCCCGGCGTCGGCGGCCCGATCGCCGCCTTCATCTCCTACGACTACACGCGCAAGACCAGCCGCGATCCCGACGCCTACGGCAAGGGCGCGGTCGAGGGGGTGGCGGCGCCGGAATCGGCGAACAACGCGGTGACCGGCGGCGCGCTGATCCCGATGATGACGCTCGGCATCCCGGGCGATCCGGTGACCGCGATCCTGATCGGCGCGCTGCTGGTGCACGGGCTCGCGCCCGGGCCGCTCCTGTTCATCGAGCGCGCCGACTTCGCCTACGGGGTCATCTTCTCGTTCTTCTGGGCCAACGTCTTCAACCTGATCATCGCGCTGGCCGGGCTGCGCCTTCTGGTCAAGCTGCTGGCCCTGCCGCGGGCGGCGCTGATGCCGGCGATCGCCATCTTCTGCGTGATCGGCAGCTACGCCCTGCGCAACTCGTTCTTCGACGTCCAGGTGATGTTCGCCTTCGGCCTGTTGGGTCTTGCCATGCGCTGGGTCGGCATGCCGGTGGTGCCGCTGTTGCTGGCGCTCGTGCTCGGCGGCCAACTGGAGGAGCATCTGCGGGTCGCGCTGACCGCCTCGCAGGGCGACGTCACCGTGTTCTTCACCTCCCCCTTCAGCCTTCTGTTCCTGTGCCTGTCGGCGCTCTCGATTGCCTGGCCGTTCGTCGCCGCGCGCAGGCGCAAGGCCGCCCCATCCGAACAAGCAGAGGAGTAACAACCTATGGCCTCAACCCCCTTGCGCGTCGCCTCGATCGGACTCGGCTGGTGGTCGGACGTGCTCGCCGACGCGGCGCAGCGCAGCGGCGCCATCGAGATCGTCGCCTGCTACACGCGCTCCGACGACAAGCGCGCAACGTTCGCGCGGAAATACGGCTGCCGCGCCGCCGCCAGCTACGAGGAGATCCTCGCCGACGCTTCGATCGAGGCGATCATCAACACGACGCCGAACCACGTCCATCTGGAGACGACGCGAGCCGCCGCCGAGGCCGGCAAGCACGTGTTCCTCGACAAGCCGATCGCCACCAACGTCGCCGACGGCCGCGCCATCACGCGGATCTGCAAGGACGCCGGGGTGGTGCTCTCGGTTGGCTACCAGCGCCGCCGGGAGAGCCATTTCCGCTGGGTGCGGGACCGCATCGCGGCGGGCGAGTTCGGCCGCATGGTGCAGGCCGAGGCGAATATCAGCCGCGACCGCGAGGGCAAGTTCGAGGCCGATTCCTGGCGTTTCCAGGCGGAAGGCATGCCGGGCGGTGTGATGCTGCAGATCGGCATCCATTACACCGACGTGCTGGAGATGCTGCTCGGGCCGGTCAAACGGGTCGCCGGCATGTCGACCCAGCTGGCGCTGCCGGGCGAGAACCCGGACGTTGCCAACGTGATGCTGCAGCACGAGAACGAGGCGATCTCGATCCTCTCCGCCTGTTACGCCTCGGCCTCCGAGTACTACATGATGAACCTCTACGGCCGCGAGGCGACGGCCTATTACGACCTGCACAACGGCCTCAGGCATCAGAAGCGCCACAGCGACGAGGTCAACCCGGTCGCCTGCGAGAAGAACGACACCATCGCCGAGGAACTGGCCGAATTCGCCGACTGCGTACGCAACGGCGGCGCACCGGAGGTCGGCGGCGAGACGGCGACGGCCTCGCTCGCGGTGATCCTCGCCGGCGTCAGATCGGCCCGCGAGGGCCGCGTCGTCGAGGTCGCCGAGCTGGTGGAGGAATGACGACCGCGGCCATGGCCATCGCGGGGTGGTTGGTGCTATGTAGAGGCAGACCCGAGCCACAACCCCGGGACCGCGCGCGATGCGCTTGAGGGTTATCGATTCCGGCCACATCCCGCCGCACGACTGCGAGGCCGTCTACCATGGCCTCGCCGCGGCGATGCAGCCGGAAGACGACGCCATTCTCAGCCTGGCCGGCCCGGACGAGACCTATGTGAGCGTCGGCCGGTTCCAGGTGGTGGCGCAGGAGATCGACCGCGCGCGCTGCCGCACGCGGCACTTCCCGGTGATCCGCCGGCAGCTCGGTGGCGGCGTCGGTTTCGTCGACCGCAACCGCACGAACATCCACTTCATCCAGCCGCACCACAGGGTGGCCGTGCCGATGGCCGACCTCTACGCGCGGTTTCTCGAGCCGGTGGTCCGCACCTGCGGCGCGCTGGGCATCGCCGCGGAATTCAGCCCGATCAGCGAGCTGTATGTGGGTGACCGGCGGATCGGTGGCGCCGACGCCGGCCGCATCGGCGAGTCCGTGGTCGTCGCCTGCAACCTCAACGCGGAGCTCGATCTCGCCGCCATCGCCAGCTGCCTCCAGGCGCCGTCCGACGCCTTCCGCGACAAGCTGCGCGAGATGATGGCGGACGAGGTGACCAGCCTGCTGCACGAGCTGCACATAATGCCGCCGCGCGAGGAGTTCAGGCGCATCCTGCTGAAGGAATGCGGGGACTGCCTGGGCGCCGAGCTGGTCGAGGATGCGCCGACGGAAGCCGAGCGGGCGGCGATCGCCGAATGGGCGGACCAGCTGGCCGACGAGTCGTGGACGCTGGCGATGGATCGGAAGGTCACGCGGACCGATGCCGCGGCCGTCGGCGCGACCGTCCCGGCCGACGCGACGCATGTGACCGCGGGCGGCCTGATCAGCGTACACCTGCTCGAGCGCGAGGGCGCTATCGCCGAGCTCGTGCTGTCCGGCGCGTTCTCGTGCCTGCCGGGCGACGGGCTGGAGACACTGTGCCACCGGCTGGTCGGCGAGCCTCTCGACGAGGCCTCGCTCAGCGCCGAGGCGGCGCGCACGATGCAGGACATCGGCATCGAGATGCCGGGCATCGTGCCGGCCGACCTCGCCGCCGCCATCATGGCCGCGCACAGGGAATAGGGGGACAGGCACGGGCCCGGTGGCGGACAGCGCAGCCGCGTGCTAGAGGGACGCGGGGCAGCCCGCGCGAATCGGAGACACATCGATGCAGGAGAGCAAGGCTTCGTCCGCCGTGGCGGAGGCGGTGGTGGTTGACGCTGTGCCGGTGGCGCGGGTCCGCAGCCTTGCCGCGATCCTGACCAGCATCCTGGCGGCCGGCATCACGATCGGCATCACCGCGCCGCTGCTGTCGCTGCTGATCGAGCGCGACCAGGGCAGCGCCGCGCTGGCCGGACTGAACGGCTCGACCGGCATCCTCGCGGTGATCTTCGTCAGCCCGTTCGTGCCGCGCCTGGTGCGCCGATTCGGGGCGCTGAAGGTGATCCACGGCGGCATCGTGCTGATCGCCGGAGCGCTGCTCGTCATCCCCGCGACCGGCGGCATCGCCGCGTGGTTCCTGTTCCGCTTCCTGATCGGCGTCGGCATGGGGCTGATCTGGGTGGTCAGCGAGACTTGGCTGAACATGGTGGCGGGCGACGCCAGGCGCGGGCTGGTGGCCGGCCTCTATGCGACGATTCTCGGCCTCGGCTTCGCGGCCGGGCCGATGGTGATCGCGGTGGTCGGCATCGACGGCTACCTGCCCTTCCTCGTCAGCGCCGGCCTCATCCTGGTTGCGGCACTGCCGATGATCGCGGCCCGCCGGCTGGCGCCGCGCCGCATCGGCGACGGCGCGCACACGACCTGGGGCGCGCTGTTCCAGGCGCCGCTCATCATGGCCGCGGTGTTCGTGTGCGGCTTCATCGACATGTCGATCCTGGCCCTGCTGCCGGTGTACGGCCTGCGCGAGGGGTTGGGCGAGGATGCCTCATTGCTCATGCTCACGGTGCTGATCTCCGGCACCACGATCATGCAGCTGCCGATCGGCTGGGCCGCCGACCGCGTCGGCCGGCTGCGCCTGCTGATCGCCTGCGTGCTCGCCGGCGCCGCCTGCGCCCTGCTGCTGCCCGGGATCCTGCACAGCTCGCGGCTTATGTGGCCGGTCCTGTTCGTCTGGGGCGGGACCACGGTCAGCCTCTACACGCTCGCCCTCTCCCTGCTCGGCGAGCGGTTCCGCGCCGACGCGCTGCCGGCCGCCAACGCCATGCTGGTGATCGCGTATTGCCTCGGCGGCGTCGCCGGCCCGCCCCTGACCGGCGCCGCGATGGAGATACTGGGCCCGCAGGCGATGCCGCAGACCCAGGCGCTGCTGTGCGCCGTGTTCGTCGCCTGTATCGCCGCCGGCCGGCTGCGCAACCGACGGCGGGCCGGCCCGTCGCCGGGATGAGGACGGCGGGGTCGGGATCGTTTGGCACAGCGGGAAGGTCGGTTATTAGTAATCGACGAGCCGGTATTTCCGTCCATTCGCCAGGTCACGCACGGCGAAGAAGTCGCACCCCGGCACACAACACCGATTAAAGAAACACGGGCCTAAATCTTTCACCGGGACTTGAATTTCTCTCTTGCGCTATTTTCGAAACAGGCAAATAATCAAAATTTGTTTCGGGAGGCTTGCGGGCCCAAGAACAATGTCGGATGCAGCGCCGAATTTCGCCCAGCGATCGGTGCGGCTGACCCGGTGGTCGGGGCGCCGCGGCCGTATCGACGTCGAGATCGCCGACGGCGCGGTTCAGGTGACCGAACGGCTCTTCCGCAGGACCAGGCGGTGGACGGAACCGCTGACCGCCTATGCCGGCGTCCAGCTGAGCTCCGCGGTGCGGCCGGGCACGGTGCTGGGGATGCGCCGCTGGCACGATGTCGTGCTGCGCCACCGCGATCCTCTGAAGACGATCCCCCTGTACGGATCGCAGCGACTGGCCGATGCGCGCCGGGTCTGGAAGGCGGCGGTCATGACCCTCGGCCTGCCGGCGCTCGAACGCACGCCGCTCGGCTACATCGCCCGCGGGGCGGGCGACCTCGACAAGCCATACAGCAGCCTTGCCGGGGCGCGGCTGAACGGACGCCTCTTCAACCCGTTCCGCGCGCCGTCGTCGATCAGCTGCTGCCGCAAGGGGACGGCAACGCGGGCGATCCTGCGCGTCAACGGGCTGGAGACGGTTCCGTCGCTGCTGGTGCTGACCCTCGGCGGGCTGTTCCTGTATCTCGGCTCGGCGGTTGGCATCGCCCTTGCGGCCGGCGGCGGGCTGCTCCTGGTGCTGGGGCTGTGCAAGCGCCAGGGAATCGAAGTCTCGCCGGACGAGGTGGCGTGCTGCTGGATGACGCCGATCGGTGATTTCGGCCGCCGCACGATTCCGCTGCGCGACCTGCACACGGTAACCTGGACCGGGCGGGAGGCGCCGCGCCGGCGCGACGCCGTGTTGCTGCTCGCCTCCGATACGACCGAGATCGCGCTCGACAACCTGCCGCGCAGCCAGGCCGCCTGGCTCGGCCGCATGGTCCTGTGCGCCGCGATGCGGCGCGAGAGGCGGCCCGAACCGCGCTTCGCCGGCTCAGCCCGCCCGCTCGGAGTGGCCGAGGTCGCGATCCGGCGCGACGCGGTCGCGGACGAGCTGCTTTAATTCTTTCATCTCGGGGAACCGCCCCTGCGCCTTGCGCGACCAGACCGTCGCGCCGTCGACGCGGACTTCGAACACGCCGCCCGTGCCCGGCATCAGTGCGACCTCGCCGATCTCCGCGGTGAAGGTCGTCAGCAATTCCTGCGCCATCCAGCCAGCCCGCAACAGCCAGCGGCACTGGGTGCAATACTCGATCTCGATGCGCGGCGCGGGCACGGTGCGGTCACTCCAGGTGGCGCCGGGTCAGGCCGTCCGCGAGCCCGGCGTAGCGTTCGCTGCGATCGTCCGTCGCAACGATGAGGCATTCCAGGATGTCCCCATCGGCCCCCTCGCCCCAATTCTCGACAGAACCGAGGAACGCGCAATCCCGGTTGCGAAACATGGTCCATTGATCGTGCGCTGCACGGAATTTGGCGATCGCGTCGACCTGGGGCCGCACAATGCCGTCGATCTGCCGCAGTGCACGCTCCAACGCGCCGGCAGCCTGCGCGAGGCGCTGCTGCGCGACTTCGAACTCCTCCTCCAGGCAGGCGCCGACGGCCGCCTCGTCCGCAAGACCCTTGCAATCCTCGATGCTGCCGGCCGCGGCCGGCATCGCCAGAAGGCTCGAAACGCAGAACAGGGCCGCGAGGACTCGCATCGCCATGAAGATCTCCTCTCGATTGATTCGTTGCTTAACACAATGGGCCGCGAGTCGCCCGGCAACAACAGGACGGCGCAAAAAAACCGTTTCGGTGTTGTAGAGGCCGCCGTATGGGGGTCCGGTCAGAACGGGTCGCCGAGACGGACCATTATCTTACCGCGGGTTTCACCAACGCGCATGAGCCGTCAGCACCTGTTGCAGTAGTCGATTTCGCAACGCAGGGATGGATGGGGCACAACTGTGGTCGCTTTCCTCACCGCGACAGAAGCTTGATTGTCTGCAAAGTCGTATTCCCTTCCGTCCCGGATTCCATGGACCAAACTGCCGGAGCCTGGCACGGCAAGTCGCGTGCTATACTGACAGACGGGCCAGGCGGGAAGGGGATATGCGAACAAATGCCTATATCGTCATCACGATGATGGCCGTCACTGCGGTGACGGCGGCCCGGGCGGCCGAGGGGAAGGAGCTGCGGTTCTTGCACGGTTGTGGCGACAGGGTCGCATGCCTGGACATGGTGTTCTCGCCCAGCGGCGAATCCGTCCAAAGCGGCGGTATCGTCCGCAAGGGCAGCCGCGAGGATATCCGGACCGAAAATGGCGAAGCGCGTGTCTATCGGTTCATAGAGTTCGAGATCGAGATCCGGGCCAGCCTTCAAGGTGGTCCGGTGGAGCGCCATCTCATCCTGTTCGAGGCGCATGCCGACGGCCTCGATTGCACGGGATTCGGCAATCTTACAGTTCCGGTCATCGGCTATTCCGGCCGACGCAACCCGATCATTCTTACAGATGCCGGCGAACTGGAGCTTGTCGAGGGACCGGTGGAAATCGGCTGCAAGACCTGCATGGTACTGATTGCTCGGGACGGCCGTTCGGTCGCAGCGCGGCCGGTCAGCCCGGCCTGGGATCTTACCTTCTCGAATATTGTCGAGGAGTCGTTCTCTTACGATGACTCGGGCGTCTATGTCCGGCGCGGGCCTTCCTGCATCCAGTTGAAGGACGACGCGAGGTTCACTGCCGTCGCACCCGCGCTATGCGCACCGGTACCCGCTCGGAAGGCCAACGAACCGGGCCTTCCCGGCATGGCGAGGGATCCGGCCGGCGTATTGCTGGACAATCCGAAGTCGCGTTACCTGATGGTGCTCCGCCACGGCGGCTGCACGTAAGCGCCTACCTCGCCTTCTCCTCGAGCTTCTTCGCCTTGATGATGTTTTGGTCGAGGCCGGCGTCCTTCTTGCCGTCCATGCCGAAGGCGACGGCCATCAGCTGGCTGTAGAACACCACCGGCATGTTGAAGTTCGTGCCGTACTTCTTGTTGATCGCGTCCTGGTACATCTCGACGTTGGTCTGGCACAGCGGGCAGGGCGTCGCGATCACGTCGGCCTCGGCCTCGACCGCCTTCTCGAGGATCTTCTTGATCAGGTGCAGCGTCTTGTCCGGCTTCATCACCGAGACCGAGCCGCCGCAGCAGGCGGTCTTGACGTCGTACTCCACGGCCTCGGCGCCGCAGGCCTCGATGAAATCGTCGAGGAACTCCGGGTCGTCGAAGGTATCGTAGGCGCCGCCCGCCTCGGTCTCGGCGAACGGGCGCACCGTCTGGCAGCCGACGTATCCGGCGACCTTGACGCCGTCTAGCGGGTTGGTGACCGCCTCTCTGACCTTCTCCAGCCCGACCTCGTTGACGATGACCTCGCAGGCGTGGCGCACGCGCCGGTCCTCGTCGTATTTCAGGTCGGCGGCGCCGAGCGCCTCGTTGACCTTCTCGCGCAATTTCACGTCGGCCTTGATCTTCTCGGCCGTGCCGTGTGTGTTGAGGTAACAGGCGGCGCAGCCGGTGACGATGTCCTGCGGGCCCTGTCGCTGCGCGTGCGCGAGGTTGCGGCCCGACAGCGCGGTGTTGGCCAGCTGGCCGCCCTCGATATGGCCGACCGAGGCGCCGCAGCAGTTCCAGTCCTCCAGCTCCTCGAGCTCGATGCCGAGCTTTGGCGCGATGGCGCGCAAGCTGCGGTCGAGATGGGCGCCGCTGCCCTGCGAGCTGCAGCCCGGATAGTAGGTGAACTTCTTGCTCTCGCTCATCACGCGCCGCCCTTGCTGTCTCGTGCGTCGATCTCGGCCGCCTTGGCGAGGATCGCCTGCAGGCCCTTGCGGTCCCTGATCTTGTGTGGCGCGCCGAGATGCATGCGCCCGGTCTTCACCATGTTCATCGCGATCTTGAGGTTCGCCAGGCCCTTCCTGAAGAAGTCGGCGAGGCCGCCGGACCAGTAGAACTTCGTCGTTATCAGCCGCTCATCGGTGCGCCCGAAGGTCTTGGCACTCCACCAGAAGGCCTTGGCGAAGCGAGCGTTCTCCACCTTCTTCACGTAGCCGAGCTCGACCGCCTTCGAGGCCAGGTCCTGGAGAATGTAGGTCACCGGGACGCCGCGCGGGCAGCGCACGACGCAGTTGTAGCAAGAGGTGCAGTTCCAGATCGTCGACGAGTTGAAGACGTCGTCCTTCATGCCGGCGCGGATCATCATGAACAGCTTGCGCGGACCGTGGTCCATCTCGGTGCCGATGGGGCAGGNNCCGGTGGCGCTACCGTCATCGCGTCTGCCCTCTAAAAGCCCTTGAAGGGGTTCATGCCGTAGCCGCGGATCTCCTCGACGAACGCGTCGATCATCTTGCCGACCTTGGCCGAGTCGGCGATCGAAACCTCGATGGCCTTGGCGCGACCGTCTTCCAGCATCAGGCTCTGCAGCGTCTCGCCGATGTTCTTCATGCGCTCCTGGCCGATCAGGCTGCCCTTGACGAAATGGCACTGGTAGTCGTCGCCGGATCGGCAGCCCAGCAGCATGGCGCCGTCGTAGCCGCGCTGGAAGGCGTCGGAGATCCACAGCATGCTGACTGAGCCGAGGCAGCGGACCGGAATCACGCGCACCTCGGCGTTCAGCGTATGGCGGTTGATGCCGGCCATGTCGAGCGCCGGCGCCGCGTCGTTCTCGCAGGCCAGGATCAGGATGCGGTACTTGTCGGAGAACTCGTCCGGGATCTCGACCGCACCGATCATCTCGCTGACCATCTGGACGTTGTAGTTGTCGAAGCTGATGGTCCGCACCGGGCACGCGCCCATGCAGGTGCCGCAGCGGCGGCAGCGCGTGGGGCTGAGCACCGGGTAGCCGTCCTCGGTCTCGTCGATGGCGCCGAACGGGCATTCGACGGTGCAGCGCCGGCACTTGGTGCAGATGTCGAGGCCGAATTTCGGGAAGCTGAGGTCGCCGACCCGCGGGTGCACCGCCATGCCCGCCTGGGCGCTGCGGATCGCCTGGATCGCCTTCAGCACCGCGCCCGCCGCGTCCTCGGCGCTCTCCGCCATGTCCATCGGGCGGCGCACCGGGCCGCAGGTGTAGATGCCGGTGCGGCGCGTCTCGTACGGGAAGCAGATGAAGTGGGAGTCGGCGAAACCGTCCGCCAGCATCGGCAGATGCGGGCCCTGGCGGTATTTCAGGTTGAGGATCGGCCCGCCTTCCGGAGCCGCCGCCGGCCATGCCGGCGCATCGATCTCGGCCTCGCCGGCCCGGGCGATCGGGGCCACCGGGTCGATGTCGTTGGCCAGCTGGTCGGCGCCCTTTTCCGAGACCGGCTTGTCGGGGTCGGTGGCGTTCGGCACCATGCCGGTCGCCAGCACAACCATGTCAAGCCCCGCCATCGGCACTTCCTGGCCGAGCAGCGCGTCGTCGACCGTGACCGTAAGGTCCGCGCCGACGGACGTGACCTTGCCCTTCACGAAGACGATGCCCTCTTCCTGGGCCTGGCGGTAGAGCTCCTCGGCCGTGCCCGGGGTGCGCAGCTCCTGGAAGATGATGTAGATCATCGCCTCCGGGTTGGCCGCGCGGATCTGCAGCGCCTGCTTGATCGAGGCGCCGCAGCACACCGACGAGCAGTAGGGCAGGTGCTCGGGATCGCGCGACCCCGCGCACAGAACGAAGGCGATGTTGTCCGGGGCCGCTCCGTCCGACTTGCGCTTGACGCCGTCGCCGGCGAGCATTTCCTCGAGCTCGATGCCGGTCACCACGTCGGGCGACGCGCCGTAGCCGAGATGGCCGAGCCGGGTGGCATCGTAGGGCCGCCAGCCGGTGGCGACGACGATCGCGCCGACCGTTTCCGTGGCCGCCGAGGCGCCGTTGACCAGGCTGACCGCAAACTTGCCCGGCATGCCGCTGGTCTCGGCCACGGTGGTTTCGGTCTTCACCGTGATCGCCTTGTTGCCCTGCACCTTGTCGATCAGCGCAGCGATGTCGTTGTCCTGCGGATCGCGATACGGCGGCCGGTGTGGCAGACGCTTCGACCATTTGGCGCTCCAGCCGCCGAGATCCGTGGTCTTCTCGACCAGCAGAACGTCGTGGCCGGCCGCCGCCGCCTCGAGCGCGGCGGAAAGCCCCGTGGCGCCGCCGCCGACGACCATGATCCGGCTGCTCAGCCCGTCCTCGACGCGGGGCTCCGGCGCCTTCATCTTCGAGGCCTGGGCGACGCCCATGCGAATCTGGTCGGCCGCCGCCATCTGGGTGTCCTCCTCGCCCGCCGGACGGGCCCAGGCGACCCATTCGCGCAGGTTCGTGCGCACCGTGGTGGCGCCGTCGAAGTCGAAGCGGTCCGCCATCACGCGCTGCGAGCAGGCGGCGATGATCGGCTGGTTGACGGCGCCGTCGCTCACATCCTTGGCAATGCGTGCGACGCCCTCCTCGCTGCACAGCGCGTCGTGCTGCCGGCACAGCGGCATCTTCAGGTCCCCCGAGGCCAGCGTTTCCAGGGCATCGCAGTCGACGGCCCCGGCGATGCCGCAGCCCCTGCAGATATAGACGCCGGGTTTCCGATCGCTCATCGGTCGCCTCTCCTCAATTCCTGGGTCCGACGGCCTGGATGGCCTTGAGGGCCGCCGCCGTCGCCGACTGCACCGACATCGAGACGTCGAGCGGCCCGGCCGCGACGCCGGCGGGAATAATGCCGCCGTCGCCGTCGAGGGACGGAACGATGAAACCGTACTCGTCGCGCTCCACGGATAGCGGCGGCGCATAGCCGTCGGCGGCGACAGGCTTCATCCCGGTCGCCAGGATGACCAGGTCGTACGTCCGGTCGTACAGCTCGCGGGTCAGGGTATCCTCGCCGTGCAGCACCGGGTTGCCGTCGGCGTCGATCTCGATCGACGCCGGCTTCGACTTGATGAAATGCACCTGCGGGTCGGCCGCGACGCGCTGGTAGAAGGCCTCCAGCTTGTCGTGCGCGCGCAGGTCGATGTAGTAGATGTCGACCTCGGCGTCCGCGTACTGCTCGCGCACGTACGCCGCGTGCTTGAGCGAGCCCAGGCAGCAGATCCGCGAGCAGTAGGGCAGGTGGTTGTGGTCGCGCGAGCCGGCGCACTGGATCAGCGCGACCTTCTTGGCCGGCTCGCCGTTCGAGGGGCGGACGATGCGCCCGCCGGTCGGACCGTCGTGGTTGGCCAGCCGCTCCATCTGTACGTTGGTGATGATGTCGGGCGAGAGATTGTAGTTGTACGATTCCAGCTTCAGCGGGTCGTATGGCTCCCACCCCGTTGCCCAGACGACGGCACCGCAGGCGATCTCGAAGCTCTCGCCCTCGTCGTCGAGGTCGATCGCATCGTATTCGCAGGCGGCCTTGATCTTGTCGGCCTCCGGCGTGCCGATCGCCTCCGGTGCGACAACGTAGCGCATGGGGAAGGCGTGTTCGTGGGGCAGATAAGCGGCCCTGGTCTTGGAAAGGCCATAGTTGAAGGCGCTGTCGACCTCCATCTCGGTCGCCTCCGCGCAGGCCCCGCAGGCGGTGCATTTGGCATTCACGTAACGCGGCGCGACGCTCACCGAAACCGTGTAATTTCCCTTGTCGCCCCTGACTTCCGCCACGCTCGCCATGGTCACGACGCGCAGGTTCTTCAGCTTGCGGATGCGCTGGAAATTGATCTCCAGCCCGCATGTCGGATGGCACAGCTTGGGGAAGTAGCGGTTCAGCTGCGCCACCCGCCCGCCGAGCGCCGGTCCGCGCTCCAGCAGGATGACGTCGTAGCCGGTTTCCGCCGCTTCGACCGCCGCGGTGATGCCGGCGATTCCGCCGCCGACCACCAGGATTGTCTGGCTTGTTGGCCCTTGATTCGCCATGTCAATTCGCCCGTCCCGATCAACCGGATGGATATCTTGTTGCACAGGCGGACCTGCATGGGAAAGTCCGCCCGGGAACATATTCGCATATTAGAACATTCTTGTGTGAGAATGAAAACTCGTATTTCTATAGAGGGATCGAATAGCGACGGTTTGTCGCCATACTGGCGACGGTTGACGAAAGGTCGAGCCTGGAAGGGAGAAGATGTCATGTCGAAACTGGTGCCACCGCACGGCGGCGCGGGCCTGAAGCCGCTGCTGGCGCCCGAAGCCGAACGTGCCGAGGAGCTCAAACGTGCCGCGCACCTCAAGAAGGTGCCGCTGTCCAGCCGCGAGACGTCAGACCTGGTCATGCTGGCGATGGGTGCCTACACGCCGCTGGACGGCTTCATGGGCGAGGCCGACTGGCGCGGGTCCTGCGTCGACATGAAGCTGTCGAACGGCGTCTTCTGGCCGATCCCGATCACCCTGTCGGCCGGACAGGACCTCGCCGATTCGATCGGCATCGAGGAGGAGGTCGCCCTGGTCGACGGCGAGACCGGCGAGATCATGGGCATCCTGGAGGTGACCGAGAAGTACGTCATCGACAAATCGCTGGAGTGCGAGCACGTGTACCGGACGAACGACGAGAAGCATCCGGGCGTGCAGAAGGTGCTGGAGCAGGGCCCGGTCAACCTTGCCGGCCGGCTGACGGCGCTGTCGGAAGGCGTGTACCCGAAGCAGTACAAGGGTCTTTACATGCGCCCCGCGGAGACCCGGGCGCTGTTCAACGAGAAGGGCTGGTCGCGGGTCGCCGCCTTCCAGACCCGCAACCCGATGCACCGCAGCCACGAGTACCTCGCCAAGATCGCCATCGAGATCTGCGACGGCGTGCTGATCCACCAGGTGCTCGGCAAGCTGAAGCCGGGCGATATTCCGGCCGAGGTCCGGGTCAAGGCGATCGACGCGCTGGTCGAGAACTACTTCGTGCCCGGCACCGCGATCCAGGCGGGCTATCCGATCGAGATGCGCTACGCCGGTCCGCGCGAGGCGCTGCTGCACGCGCTGTTCCGGCAGAATTTCGGCTGCTCCCACCTGGTGGTCGGCCGCGACCACGCCGGCGTCGGCGACTACTACGGCCCGTTCGACGCGCAGCACATCTTCGATACGCTGTGGGAGGGGGCGCTGGAGACCCGGCCGCTCAAGATCGACATCACCTTCTACTGCAAGCGCTGCGACGGCATGGCGACGGCCAAGACCTGTCCGCACGGCGACGAGCACCGGTTGACGATTTCCGGCACCCGCCTGCGCGAGATGTTCGCCAAGCGCGAGGAGGTGCCGCACGAGTTCAGCCGGCCGGAGGTGCTGAAGATCCTGCAGGCCTATTACGATTCGCTGAAGTAGGCGCGGGGCGTTCGAAGACGGCCGTCCGCACTCGGCGATCAGCCGTCAGCGTGCATACTATAGCTGACGGCTGATGGCAGACGGCTGAAAACTGCCGCCTGGCGGCGGTCCGCCGGCGTCTTGCGCATTTCCGATCCGGGGCCATCTGATTGGGCATGACCGACACCCCGCACCGCTACTACGTGCGCTCGCCGGACGGGCGCATGATCACCGGTTACGACCGGCCCGATGTGGCCCGGGCGGTGGCCCTCGAATACGGCGAGGGCGCCGTGGTCGTCGATACCCTGGCGCAGGCCTATTATCCGGTCGCCGAGGAGGTGATCGGCGGCGAACTGCTGCACGCCGGAGTTGGCGGCTGGAACGCCGGCAAGCAGAACCCGGCCCGGGACCTGATCGAGGCGATCCGCAAGGGGCATCCGGCGGTCGTCCATGCCTTCCTCGTCAAGGGCTCGGATCCGAACGCGCAGGATGCCAACGGCGGCACCGCGCTGCACTGGGCGGCGTCGCGCGGCAGTGTCGAGATCGCGCGGCTGCTGCTGGACGCCGGCGCCGATGCTTCGACGGCGGACGGCGACGGCAACACGCCGCTTCAGGTCGCGGAGCGGAAAGGACGACGGAATCTGGTGGCGCTGCTCGGCGGCGGCTGACTCCTGGGGCCGGCGTTCCCTAGCGCTGCCACCGGGGCAGCCGGACGGTCGCCCGCAGGCCGCCCTCAGAACGGTTCTCCAGGGTGATGTCGCCGCCGTGACCGCGCACGATCGAACGGGCGATGGCCATGCCAAGGCCGATGCCGCCGGTCTGCCGGCTGCGCGAGTCCTCCAGCCGCACGAACGGGCTGAAGACGCGCTCCAGATCCTCGGCCGGGATGCCTGGACCGTCGTCGTCGATGTCGATGCGCAGCGCGCTCGCACTCTGGTGCAGGGACACCCGCGCCCGCTTGCCGTAAGCGACGGCGTTCTCGATCAGGTTGCGGACCGCCCGCTTCAGGCTGAGCGGCCGGCACGCCAGCGGCGCCTTGCCGTCGCCGGTGAAACTGGTTTCCATCCCCAGCTCGGCGAGGTCGTCGCAGAGGCTGTCGACGAGCGCCGCGAGGTCGACGAGGCGGGTGTCCTCGCGCGCCGCTTCCTCGCGGGCGAAGGCGAGCGTCGCCTCCGTCATGCGCTGCATTTCGTCCAGGATCTGCAGCAGCTTCTCGCGGGTCTCCTCGTCGTCCACCAGTTCCGCACGCAGGCGCAGAGCGGTGATCGGCGTGCGCAGGTCGTGGCTGATTGCCGCGAGCATGGTGGTGCGGTCGCGCACGAACCGAGTCAGCCGCCGCTGCATGGCGTTGAACGCGGCCGTCGTGCGGCGCACCTCGGCGGGCCCTGTCTCATCCAGGGCCGCGACCGCTTCGCCGCGGCCGAGCTTCTCGGCCGCACCGGCGAGCGCGGTCAGCGGCCGGGCGATGCGCCGCACCATCAGGGCGGCGACGACCGTGATCGCGAGCGCCGCCAGCAGCAGGGAGACGATCGACGGCCACGCCCACTCGACCGGCGGCGCGGCATAGCGGGTCGTCACATTGAGCCACGAGCCGTCGGCGAGCGGTACCGATAGCGTCAGGCCCGTCGGCGTTGCCCGGCGCCCGGACGCGCCGGTCAACACGCCCAACGCGTCGGAGCCGCTGTCACCGCCGGGCTTCGCGGCCCCGGCGACGGCGTCGCGCCCTGCGGCCGGCCGGCGATGCTCGGCGCCGTGATGGCCCCAGACGATGTCCTGACCGTTGTTTTCGGCCACCAGAACCCGGGCCTTCTCCGGCCGCCCCTCGGGGAGCAGGGCCTCGAGCATCGTGACCAGCCAGGTCTCGCCGTCCGCCGTGATGGTCGCCGGCAACGCGCTGACCTCGGTGATCCAGTAGCGCAGGCGTGGCGACCCGAGGGCGCTCAGGATCTCCTCGCGGGTGTCGGTCGGCGTCGCGTCGAGGATCCGGACCATCGATGCCGTGCGCTCGAGCAGTTCGAGATAGTGGACGCTGCGCATCGCCTGCTGGCGCTCGCCGGAAAACACGATGAACGCCAGCAGATGCGACAGCGCCAGCGCCGCCAGCAACAGCAGAACGAGCTGCGCCCACAGGCTCTTCGGCAGCAGACGGCTCATGCCGCGTCCTCCTGGACGTCCGCGGCGAACACGTAGCCGCCGCCCCACACGGTCTTGATCAGCGACGGGTGCTTGGGATCCGCCTCGATCTTGCGGCGCAGGCGGCTGACCTGGTTGTCGATCGTGCGGTCGAAGACCTGCGCCGCGCGCCCGCTGGTCAGATCCAGCAGCTGCTCGCGGGACAGCACGATGTGCGGGCGCTCGAGGAACGCGGAGAGCAGCCGGAATTCTGCGGTGCTCAGCGGAACTGCGACGCCGTCCGCCCCGGTCAGCTCCCGCCGGTCCGAATCGAGGCACCAGCCGGCAAAACGCAGCCGCTTGGTGGCCGCCGTATCTCGCGTGCGCGGCACGGCGCCGGCGCGTCGCAGCACGGCCCGGATGCGCGCCAACAGCTCGCGCGGGTTGAACGGCTTGGTGAGATAATCGTCGGCACCGATCTCCAGCCCGACCACCCGGTCGGTGTCCTCGGCCATCGCGGTCAGAAGGATGACCGGAATGTCGGCGGTCTCGCGCAGGTGGCGGCACAGCGACAGCCCGTCCTCGCCCGGCATCATGATGTCGAGCACCACGAGGTCGATGGCGCTGGTCTTGATCTCTTTGCGCGCCTCGGCGGAGCTGGCGGCGATGCTGGCGCGCAAACCGTTCTTCGCCAGGTACTTGGCCAGCGGCTCGCGGATGTCGCGCGCGTCGTCTACGACCAGGATGTGGGGCGACGATTCCATGCCGGGAACTTATCCTGTTTTCGTGCCGCCGCTAAGCATGCAGTCACGGTGGCGACGCGAAACTTGTATCAAAATGTGTCAGCGGCGCCGACTGCCATCGTTTGCGACAAAAAGACGCCCACATCGGCAAAATTCTGCGACAAACGCGTTCTATCATCGGCACTATCGAAACAGTCTTGGTCGGGAGCGCCGAACGATGAAATGTACCTCTGACATCCCATCGTCCAGCGCCGTCCCTGCCGCAACCGGGGTCGTCCAGGCCATCACGGCGACGTCGGAGACCGGCTGAACTTTCGTACTCCACTCCCCATCCTTTCCGGGGCGGGCCAGGCGGGCCCGCCCCGGTCCGCTTTCTACAGCTCCGTGTACTTGCGTGCGGTTCCCCGGGCCTTCTCGACCGGATATTTCTTCTCGTTGAGCGCGATCTTGGCAACCGCGGCCTCGGCCAGGTCGATGTCCGCGCGCTCGCAGATCAGCAGCAGGTAGAGCAGCACGTCGGCGCATTCCTCCGCCAGCCGCGCGCGAAACTCGCTGTCGCCCAAGGCCGCGCGTTCGACGGCGTCGTCGTCCTGCCACTGCACCAGCTCCATGATCTCCGCCGCCTCCAGGCTGGCCGAGAGGATGAGGTTCTTCATCGAGTGGAATTGCCGCCAGTCGCGCGCGTCGCGAAACGCGATCAGGCGGCGCGTCAGCTCCTCGAGGTCGGGTTTCATGTCGTCCTTGGCCCGTGCCCGTTGCCTAAATTTCGACCCATTGCACAGGACCGGCCCAAGAACTGCAACGAATTTCGCCCCTGCGCCGTATGGCCGCATGTCTCCCTAATTCGGCAATGGTTTTTTGACTCGCCTTCACGGTTTCGAATATGATAAATCTCGAATATACATCCGGGACGGTGGGGCTGCCGATCCGGTCCGGGACACGGTTCATGTACGCTTTCCGGCTGTCGTGCCGGGGCGAGCGGGGGATGCGGGTACGTCATCCGCCGCCAACCAAGGGAGAGACGTCTTTATGCCTACCTTTGTGCATACCGACAAATGCGACGGCTGCAAGGGCGGTGACGTGACCGCCTGCATGTATATCTGTCCGCACGACCTGATGAAGCTCGATACCGAGCGCATGAAGGCCTTCAACCAGGAGCCGGACCAGTGCTGGGAGTGCATGTGCTGCGTCAAGGCCTGCCCGCGCCAGGCGATCGAGGTCCGCGCCTATGCCGACTTCGTGCCGATGGGCGGCGCCGCGATCCCGTTGCGCACCGACACCCACATCATGTGGACCATCAAGTTCCGCGACGGCGAGATCAAGCGCTTCAAGTTCCCGGTTCGCACCACGCCGGTGGGCAGCATCGAGCCCTATAAGGACAAGCCGCCGGCAGGCGACATCAACAGCCAGCTGCTGTTTACCCAAGCCAACAAGCAACTGCCGACCATCTGATCGGCGGTCTCGATCGGGGCGGCGCCCGGCGTCGCCCTGTGGCTGAGAAACCTTAGATTTTAGGGGGATATAGCACCCATGAGTGAAGGTACGTTCGGTAATCCCGAGATCGTCGAGGTCGAAACCGATCTGCTGATTATCGGTGGCGGCATGGCGGCCTGCGGGGCGGCCTTCGAGGCCAAGCGCTGGGCCGGCGACGACGTCAAGATCACCCTGGTCGACAAGGCGGCGCTGGACCGCTCCGGCGCGGTGGCGCAGGGCCTGTCGGCCATCAACACCTATATCGGCGACAACACGCCCGAGGACTACGTGCGCATGGTGCACGCGGATCTGATGGGCATCACCCGCGACGACCTCGTGTTCGACGTCGGCCGTCACGTCGACGACAGCGTCGAGCTGTTCGAGGAATGGGGCCTGCCGATCTGGAAGACCAAGGAGACCGAAGGCGTGCCGCTGAAGGACGGCGGCAAGCCGGTGCGCTCGGGCCGCTGGCAGATCATGATCAACGGCGAGGGCTACAAGACGATCGTCGCCGAGGCCGCCAAGAAGGCGCTCGGCATCGAGAACATCTACGAGCGCGTGTTCATCGTCAAACTGCTGCTCGACGCCAACGAGGACAACCGCATCGCCGGCGCCGTCGGGCTGTCGGTGCGCGAGCACAAGCTCTACGTCTTCAAGTGCAATTCGGCGCTGCTGGCCGCCGGCGGCGCGGTCAACGTGTTCCGCCCGCGCTCGACCGGCGAAGGCCAGGGCCGCACCTGGTACCCGGTGTGGAACGCGGGCTCGACCTACGCCATGGCCGCCGAGGCCGGCGCCGAGATGACGATGATGGAGAACCGCTTCGTGCCGGCCCGCTTCAAGGACGGCTACGGGCCGGTCGGCGCCTGGTTCCTGCTGTTCAAGTCGAAGGCGACCAACGCCTTCGGCGAGGACTACTCGGCCAAGAACGCCGACATGCTGAAGGACTTCGCGCCCTACGACACCGCGGCGGTGGTCCCGACCTGCCTGCGCAACCACCTGATGCTCAAGGAGATGAAGGAAGGCCGCGGGCCGATCTTCATGGACACGCCGACGGCGATGGCCAAGCTGGCCGAGACCATGACGCCGCAGGAGGTCAAGCACCTCGAGGCCGAGGCCTGGGAGGACTTCCTCGACATGTGCATCGGCCAGGCCTCGGTCTGGGCCGGCATGAACATCCGGCCGGAGGAGACCGTGTCCGAGCTGATGCCGACCGAGCCGTATCTGCTGGGCAGCCATTCCGGCTGCTGCGGCATCTGGGTGTCCGGGCCCGAGGACCTGAGCTCGCCGGACGAGTGGAAGTGGGGCTACAACCGCATGACCACCGTCAAGGGCCTGTTCACCGCCGGCGACGGCGTCGGCGCGTCGGGCCACAAGTTCTCCTCCGGCTCCCATGCCGAGGGCCGCATCGCCGCCAAGGCGATGGTCAAGTTCTGCAAGGACCACGCGGGATACAGCGCGTCTTTGAAGGCCGACATCAAGGACATCACGGACGAGATCTACCGGCCGGTGCGCAACTACCTCGAGCACAAGGACAAGACCACGGCCGAGGACATCAACCCGCACTACATCGTGCCGCGGATGCTGCAGATGCGCCTGCAGAAGCTGATGGACGAATACGTCGCGGGCGTCTCGACCTATTACCAGACCAACAAGGTGATGCTCGAGCACGGGCTGCACCTCCTGGAGATGGTGCGCGAGGACAGCCTGCACATGCGGGCCAAGGACCTGCACGAGCTGCTGCGCGCGTGGGAGAACTACCACCGCGTCCGCACCGCCGAGGTCCATCTGCGCCATATCCTCTATCGCGAGGAGACCCGTTATCCGGGCTTCTTCTACCGGGCCGACTTCCCGAACCTGGACGAGGAGAACTGGCACTGCTTCGTCAACTCGCGCATGGATCCCGACACCGGCGAGTGGACGATGATGAAGAAGGACTGGGTGGGTCTGGTCGATCACGGCCATTAGGGCCAGCCGCGCATACAAGCGGGACTCCGGGGCGCCGTCTTGAACGGCGCCCCGTTCCGCTTATTGTTAGGTGAGGTTTGGAGAGCGGCGCGACCTCATCCTTCGAGACGGGCCGCAATTCGCGGCTCGCACACGCCACCTGTCGGTGGCTGCTCGGCGCGGCGGCCCTCCTCAGGGTGAGGGCACGGACCATCGAGCCTCATGCTGAGGAGCGGCGCAGCCGCGTCTCGAAGGATGAGGTCGCTGGGCGCCGGTGGCGGTGTCGTGGGTGCGCCGCTGTATTGTGGAGAGCGGAACATGGCCGATGAGACCGACGGTCAGGACGAATTCGACGGGCCGGTCGCGCCCGAGCACGAGCCCAGCGCCACCGTCGAGCAGGCGGGACGCCGCCGCGAGGGAGAGGCGCGCCTCGACATCTTCGATGGGGTGCGCGGCCAGGACGGCAACCCGGTGCTGCCGGTGCAGCTCAAGCCGGGCGACATGTTCGCCTTCTCCTGCCACAAGGCGATTTCCTGCTGGAACAAGTGCTGCCACGGTGCCGACGTCATCGTCACCCCGATGGACATGCTGCGGCTGAGCCGCCATTTCGGCATCCGCCCCATCGAGTTCCTCGACCGCTACTGCTATCAGGCGCAGTGGGAGAAGGCGGGCCTGCCGGTCGCCAAGCTGCGCATGACCGGCGAGGACGGCGCCGGCCCGTGCCCCTTCGTTGCGGACGAGGCCGGCTGCACGGTCTACGAGGACCGCCCGGTCACCTGCCGCTACTACCCGCTCGGCCTTGCTGCGATCAAGCTGAAGGGGCAGGAGGGCAAGGACAATTTCAATTTCCTCGTCAAGGAGAACCACTGCAGGGGGCACGAAGAGAGCAAGCTGCAGTCGGTGTCGCAGTTCCACAAGGAGCAGGGCAGCGATGCGTACGACCAGGTCAACGCCGGCTGGATCGACATCCTGATGAAGGCCGCGTCCTGGGCCTCGATCGGCGGGCCGCAGGGCCGCGCGATCGCGCCGCGGACGCAGGGCATGTTCTACATGGTGTCGACCGACGTCGACGCCTTCCGCCGCTTCGTCTTCGAAACGCGTTTCCTCGAGATCTACGAAATCGAGGAGAAGACGACCGAGGTGCTGAAATCCAACGATGCCGTGCTGCTGACGCTCGGCTTCGACTGGCTGAAGAACGTCATCTTCGGCGACCCGACGATCAGCATGAAGGATTCGGTCCTCAAGGAGGCCATCGCCGCGCGCCGCGAGGAGTTCGGCGCCAGCTAGGGCGATATCCGGAATTTGTTCTTCGGCTCGCGCCGGCACACCGCCGCGACACTGGCCCCGCCGCTCAGAAGTGATAGGTGGGCGGGCAGGGGGTGTCCTCCGGCGCCCGCGCGTCGACGCGCTTCCTGGCCCGCGGATGGAACGGCAGCCCGTGCTCGCGCATGTAGGCGCGGATGTCGCGTGGCGTCCAGTCGATCAGCGGGTTGACCCGGATCAGCCGTCCCTCGACGTCGACGCGCAGGGCCGTCTGCGGCGCCGGCAGGTGATAGACCGCACTGATCCAGCAGTCGTAATGCACCATGATCTCGTTGAGATGGACGAGCTCGTGGACATGGCCGAGGCCACCCTTGTACTCGGCCCACATGCGCTCGTAATGGTCCGCCGCATCGGGCAGGACCCCGGACTTCGCCCCCTCGGTGACCGAGATGCTCTTGAGCCCCAGATGGGCGACGATTTCCTGGCGGTATTTCTCGCTTTCCTCGAACAGCTCGCCGGGACGGCAGAACACGATCGGCGTCGCGGGATCGATGTCGGCAACCAACTTCAGGACGACGATGCTGGGGGCTCGCAGCGACGCCGTGACGACGGTTGCGCCGGCAAACCGCTCGGTGATCAGATAGCGCAGCATTGCTTCGGTGGAGAGACCGTCGCAGGCCGCCCGCACGTGTTCGAATTCCGCCATATTGCATCCTCCGCGGCGCCGATTCCTGCCGGCGCACATGTTCAGGCAGGCGTCGAGTCGAACATTCCTGCAGCGTCAAGTCAACGCGGCAATCGGCCCCGGCGGGGCCGCAGGACAATCGTCGGGCGGCGGGGTGGTTGAACGGGACAGGGCGGGGGGCGCCGGGCCCCGCCACCCTATCCCGCTGTCCGTTTCAATCCGGCGCGATGCGCCAGCGCCGGGATTCGCAACGGACGTGTCGTTGGCCGCGCATTTCGCGGTCCGCTCTAGCGTGTTCGGCGCGACGATCAGGTCGCGAACGGTGTCTCGCCCAGAATCGTGGCAGCAAGATACGCCCAGGCATCCGTCAGCAAATCCGATACGCCCAGGACAGCGAGCACCAGGAGCGATGCGGTCAGCCCACCCAGAATCGCATACTCGACCATCGTCGCCCCCGATTCGTCGGCGATGCTGGCCTTTACAACGGTTACGAGCCTCGTCAAGTCCATGTCCCTCGTTGTTCTTCGCACGTGCCGCTGCGGCGCAAATTCCGTGCCAAGACGGCGGCGTGCCGGTTGAAGACAGGCGATACCGTACTGTTCGCAGTCAACCTTTATACCACGATGCATACAGAGTTAAAACGATCTTAAGATTGTTTTATTCCAGAGCGTTACACGGAGACCGTCGTTAAGAAAATTACAAGATTTCGGCAATTTTCAATCGCCTTGCGGTGGAATCGGGGCTGCAGACGATGCCGTTCGGCGAGACCGGCGCGGCATGGCGCCGGGGCGCGGGAAGGGCCGTGCCCACCGGCGAAGGCAGGCGCATTTTTGGGTCCGTATCCGCCCCGCTGCGCGGACAGACGCGCCGGCCCTCTCGACGCTCCCGGCGCACCACGATACGGCGCCAGACGAATCGGTTCCGCGTGGAATCGAAAAAGTCTCTAAAATTTGATAAACTATTGAAAAAAATACGCTTATGTTTTATCGTCGAGATCTGGATCAGGCGTTTTCCTCCGGTCGTCGCGTCCCGGGGAAAAGGCACGGGCGACACCCGCGAGGAGACGAATCGAGGCGCGGCAAAGTGCACGTGACACCGACGGATCGCAATATGGTCCGTGCGGTGCGCCAAAGAAGAACACCGGGGCGTTCGGCTGTTGCACTGTCAGGGTACCAACCCGCCGGGCGCTTCGCAAAATGAGACAGGGGAGTCTTGTATGAAGGGTGGCTGTTTGGGAACCGCGCGTTCCCGTACGGGGGTGAACGCCTTTCCCGATGACCGGGGCAGCATCCCCGACAATCCACTCGCAGCAGCCGGAATTGCGGCGCTTTTCCACGGCGGCGGCCGGGCCCGTTCGCTGTCCGGTGGCTGGCGCCGGGACGAAGACGGCCGGCCGGTATACCGGCATGCCGGTGTCGCCGGCGACGAGATCGTCGTCTCGCTCGCGCCCGCCGCCACTGCCGGCGACGCGCGACGCCCGAATCTCGTCCAGCAATGGGCGTGTGTCGAGGACATATCGCCGCTCACGATCGACGTTCTTCTGGCCGTTCTCGCCCGTCTTTGCGCCCGGGTGAACAGTGGCACATCACCGATCGCGCCGAGCGAAACCGTCACGGTTACGGCGCGTGCGATCCTGCGCGACAAGGGATTGGAGCAGTGGGGCGCCGAAGGTGCGGCGCTGCGCGCACGCGTCGACAGGGAGCTCCTGCGCCTCCAGGCGCTGCGGTTCGAGGTTCCCGCGCGTGCCTCGGCCGCATGCGCTGCGGTCGACCGGCTGTTCGAGATCATCGGATCGGTGCCCGCCGATTTCCGCCGTGCCGGTCGCGGCTGCAGGCGCGACGTCGCCTGGGTCATCCGGCCCGGCCTGTGGGCCGGCGGATTGGCGCACACCGAGGTTGCCGTGCCGCTTGCGGTGCTGCCGCGACGGGTCCTGCAGTTCGATCATCGCGCCAACAGAGGCAGCGCGGTTCTGGCAAAGAAGCTGGCCATCAAGGCCGCCCTCATCTGGGGCCGCCCGCAACGCGCGGGACCCCTGCATCTCCGGGTCCGCGACCTGCTCGCCGAAATTGGCGAACTGCCGCAGCGGGAGCGCCGCGGCGGCGGCTGGGGTGCCCGCATGCGCCGTCGGCTGACACGGGCGGTCCACCTGCTGAAGAAGTGCGGGCTGGTGGGGCAGGTGGCATGGCCCGCCGGAACCGATGCCGATCGCGGTGTGCACGCCAGGGGTTGGGTCGCCTCCTGGCTGTCCGGGACCATCGTCCTGGACGGACCCGCGGCGTTCGGTGAAGGTGACACGGCTGCCGCGCAGCATCGAGAAACGCAGCAGCGCGCGCAGACGGCGTCCAAGCTGGCGGAGTTGCATCGCGGTTCGGTCATCCGCGCCTTGCGTGCCAGCCATAGCATTCCGCAGTCGCGGCTGGCCGAGGAAATCGGAATCTCGGCGGCCTACCTTTCGCAGATCGAGAACGAGCACCGCATGGCCTCCCCGGCTGTGCTTGGGCGGATTGCAGGCTGGGCATGCAGGCAGCACGCTGCCGAACGCGGTGGCGCCGGCAGGGACGGCGCAATCGCGGAGATCGAGCGGGTCGGCGACGTTTGGCCCGAAGCCGATGGTGCCCAGCGGACAATCGGGGGCGCATTCCTCAAGACAACCCGAATCGGCCGGCCGGCCGGGAAGGACGACTGCACATGATCACCCTGTCGGCGAAAATCACCGGTCTGATCGTCACCACGAGCATGGCGCTGTTCCTGACGGCGGTCGCCATTCTGTGCGTCGTGCCCGTCGTCCAGGCGATCGTGGAACGGCGGCGGCCCGACCTGCCGGACCTGCCTGCCATCTTCGAGAACCTCGGGATCGCGGTCGCCATCGGCGGGTTCGCCTTTCGCGCCACCGATGCCGCGGCCATCGGCGTTGCGCTGGCGCTGCTCGGCGCTGCCTTGGGCGCCGGCCGCCGGGCGGGCAAGCCAGCCGCGGAATCGCCCGCGTTCCTGCATCCCTTCCTGCAGAAGGCGATGCTGGCATGCGGCGTGATCAGCCTCGGTGCACTCGGCGAGTATTACTACCTGTTGAGCTGATTCGGCCGCGGGCGCGGATTGCCGGCTTGACCGGCGGCACGCGGCCTATCCAATATCGGCCGGTTGCTTCCCGGGAGTGTATCGTGGCCGACCTCGAGCTTTGCTACGTGCCGGCGACCGAGCTGGCAGCGCGGATCCGGCGCAAGGACATATCTCCTGTCGACGTCGTTGCGAACAGCCTTCAGCGTATCGAGGCCGTCAATCCGGTCCTCAACTGCTTCTGTTTCGTATTTCCGGATGAAGCGCTCGAGCTGGCGCGGGCCGCCGAGGAGGCCGTCATGCGCGGCGACGAGCTGGGCCCGCTGCATGGCGTTCCGGTCGCCATCAAGGACTTCACGCCGACACGCGGCAAGCGCACGACCCTCGGATCGTTCGCGTTCGANNGCCGGCGCCATCATGGTCGGCAAGACGACGACGCCGGAATTCGCGCATTCCAGCTTCACGAACAGCCCGTTATGGGGAATTACACGCAATCCGTGGAACCCGGAGAAGACCCCCGGCGGCTCGTCCGGCGGCTCGGCCGCCGCGGTCGCCGCTGGCTGCGTGCCTCTGGCCGAGGGCACCGACATGGGCGGTTCGGTCCGCATCCCCGCCTCGTTCAGCGGGATCGTCGGCATGAAGCCGAGCCTCGGCCGCATCCCGATGGACATCCTGCCGACGGTGTTCGACACGATCTCGCATTTCGGGCCGCTGACCCGCACCATGGCGGACGCGGCGCTGTTCCTGTCGGTCGCCTCGGGGCCGGCGGACCGGGACATCCTGTCATTGTCGCCGGCGATCGCCTTCGAGGTGCCACCGCCGGCCGACGTCAAGGGACTGCGCCTCGCCCTCTCGATCGATCTCGGCTACATGGCGGTCGCGCCCGAGGTCGAGGCCTGCGTGCGCGAGGCGGCGGCCGCCCTCGTCGCGGCAGGCGCCACCGTCGAGGAGATCGATCTTGGCTGGACGAAACAGGCAACGCTGGACTGGCTGCGCTACTGGGAGGTCTATCTCGCCGCCTTCTTCGCCGACAAGCTGGAGACCCACCGCGAACGGCTGGACCCGAATGTGGTGGCGCTTCTCGAGGCCGGTCTGAACATGGATGCGGTGTCGTTCAAGCGACTGGAGATCGCCCGTACCGAGCAATGGCTGCGCCTCGCCGAGGTGTTCCGCGAGCACGACGCGCTGCTGTGCCCGACCATGGCGCTGCCGGCCCCTTCTGCCGACGGCAGCGACGCCGATTACGACTGGATCGACGATGACGGCCGCTATCGCGGGCTCGACCTGACCTGCCCGTTCAACAGCGTGGGCCAGTGCCCCGCGCTGTCGGTGCCGGCGGGATTCACCGAGGACGGCCTGCCCATCGGCCTGCAGATCGTCACCGACCGCTTCGACGACCCCCTCGCCCTGCGCATCGGCGCGGCGCTCGAGGCGGTGCGCCCGTGGGCGGAGCGGAGGCCGCCGACTTGATCGGGGGGCGGGCCTGTCGAGAGGGTTCCGTGCGAACTATGTGATCGCGGCCAGAATCCGGACGGTGCCGCACCCCGTCAACCGGCGCGGACCTCGCCGAGGAAGCGCTCGACCTCGGCGCGCAGACTTTCCGCCTGACGGGTCATCGACTGCGCCGCATTGAGCACCTGGCTGGCCGCTGCGCCGGTCTCGCCCGCCGCCTTGTTGACGGATTCGATGGTCGAGTTGACGTCCTGCGTCCCCCTGGCGGCCTCCTGGACGCTGCGGGCGATCTCCTGAGTCGAGGCGCCCTGCTCCTCGACCGCCGAGGAGATGGTCGTCGCGATGTCGTTGACCTCGCCGATGATCGAGCGGATCTTCTCGATCGCGCCGACGGCGCCGCCGGTCCGGTCCTGGACGGCGGCGATCTGCTGCGAGATCTCCTCGGTCGCCCTGGCGGTCTGGTTGGCCAGGGTCTTGACCTCCTGGGCGACGACGGCGAAGCCCTTGCCGGCCTCGCCGGCGCGCGCCGCCTCGATCGTCGCGTTGAGCGCCAA